>OMGX01000452.1_pt1 | contig 23857 bp, 23 predicted proteins | sample 1674381 | NCBI WGS metagenome assembly OMGX01 (sample SAMN05578582, study PRJEB25193) | human gut metagenome | biome: Human Microbiome; feature: human-associated habitat; material: feces | host: Homo sapiens | place: USA:Birmingham | reverse complement strand
GGGAGAGCTTTCTTATTTAAAGTAGTTTTATTTGGAACTTTTAAAAAAAGCTCTTTCTCAGAGTAATTTTATTTCTGAGAAAGAGCATCAAAAATGTTATTTGTTTTTTCTAACACAGGAAGAAAAATCAGATCAGCTCTCCCATAAGCGAAGTATAAATATCCTGGCACTTCTGAGGCCAGTTTCTGCTGATTGCCCGGGCAGCTTCTTTATTTGGCGCTGCAAGAGTCAGATCCATGATCGTCATGTCTTTTTCGATCAGCTGACATCGGACTGCATATCCTCCCTGGGGTGTAGTGTAATAATCTGCCGGCATAAGGATCCGATCCGGGATCCGGCATCCATAATCTTTCAGAAACTCGTCTATTTCCTTTTTAATATCGGAAGACAGATCCTGTTCGAAATAAGACAGCGTATCCCTTCCTTCCTCCGTCAATTCATAGTGGGAGCTGTTGGATACTGTCCGTCGTTTCAAAAGCCCGGTTTCTACCAGTTCCGACAACACCTGCTGAAGATGAAGATAATCTGTATATTCACGGTCAAGTATGAATTCTGATATTTGAGAATTTGTAAGTTCCTGCCTGCAATTCTGCGCCATGTATAGTACGATAAGTTTATAAATTGTAAATGGTTCAGCCATTTTATCACCTCTTTCTCAATTACAGAGAAGTACCAAGCTGTTTTCCCTGCCAGGTGTCCCGTTCTTTCATTCTGTGATGGAGCATATTCAGGACTTCTCTTTTCCTTCCGGCCCACAAAGGCGCCAAAAGCAGTTCCTTTGGTCCATCCCCTGTGATCCGGTGTATCACAATCTCCGGATCCAGGTTTTCCAGACAATCAATCACCAGATCCAGGTACTCTTCTCTTTCATACACAGAGAACTTCCCTGCAAGATAATCATATGCCAGATCAGTTCCTTTCAGAACATGAAGGAGCTGCAGTTTGATCCCCTGAATATTTTTTTCATTCAGATAATGCATAGTATCAAGAATATCCAGGCGGCTCTCCCCCGGAAGCCCCAGGATCGTATGAACGATCACCTCCAGTTTCCGTCGATGCAATTCCTTTACTGCCTGGTCAAAGCATTCCAGCCTGTATCCTCTCCTGATATACTGAGCTGTCTTTTCGTGAATTGTCTGCAGTCCCAGTTCTACCCATACCGGCTTCACCTGATTCAGTTCTTCCAGAAGTGCCAGCACATCACTACCCAGGCAATCCGGTCTGGTGCCTATAGACAACGCTGCAATCTTTGGATGAACTATGGCCTCTGTAAAAATCTTTCTTAAATATTCTACCGGAGCATATGTATTCGTATATGCCTGAAAATATGCAATGTATTTCTTTATCGGACGTTTTCCTGACAGCACTGAGATCTGACTTTCAATCTGATTGGTAACCGAAAGAGCTGCATCTGCGGCAAAATCTCCGCTTCCTCCTTCACTGCAGAAAATACATCCCCTTTTTCCCAGCGTACCATCTCTGTTTGGACAGGACATTCCTCCATTTAAAGTTACTTTATATACCTTTTCTCCAAAACGCTCCCTGAGCATATAGTCCAGGGAGCGATAAGGTTTCCCGTTCCAGCTTTTATGCTGTTCCCGGTTTTCTCTGTTCTGTTCAGTCATCAGGATATTACCTCTGTTCCCTCTGAAGCATCTGCTTCCTCCGGAATATATTTATCAAAAATCCTAACAAAAAAATGTGAATTACAGTATGCTGCAAGCGCCGGTCCAATAAGAATAAGTACAAGGATCAGGAACATCTGCACCTGAAAAGATGGAATAAAAAGGATCAGAAGCGGACTTGCACAAACAGCAAGCATCAAAAACGTATAAGGTAAATGACGGATTCCCATTAAAAGTGCGTTCTTAAACGTATTCTTAATAGAATTATAAAACTTCGCCAGCACCGGATACAGATACAGCAAAATGATCAAATAAATCATTGTAAACAATGCAAATATCATTGCCAGAATTTTTCCCACCGGATCTGCCATGGCTTTGGTAATGCGGGTATCCAGATAAAGAAGCGCCGCTGCTGCCAGCATGATCAGATTTATCACTGTTGCCTGTCTGAAGTTCTGTTTAAAGGACTTAAAAAAGCTCCGGAAAATATAGGATTCTTCATTTCTTACCATTTTCATGGTCACATAATAAAGTGCTGTCAAAGACGCCCCCGCAGTGACTACCGGAAGACAGCAGATAATACATAGAATATTCAACATACAAAGATCTGCCAGTCTTCCCATAAAAACAAAGAATTTATTATCCATATTAAAAAAACGACCCATAATACATCTCCTTTATGTACTTCTTTCTCTTGTCCAGTAACAGTATATCTAAAAAAGACAGAAAAAGCAAGCATCACGGCAGAATAAGACGGTCAACTGTTACAAATCTGCAGCCTTCCTCTGTAAGCTCATCTACAATTTTCAGGGCAGCCTCTACAGTTGCCGCATACTCGTCATGCATCAGAAGAATCGATCCGTTCTTTACATTTTCTCTGACTATCCGGATTATAGAATCTACATTTTGTGTTTTCCAGTCAAGGGTGTCTATATTCCAAAAAACCGGTATCATCTCTACCTGAAGTTCCATTTCCCTATTCCATGCCCCATAAGGAGGTCTCATATAAACAGGGTATTCTCCTGTAATCTCATAAATCCTGTTATTTGTTCGTAGAATCTCCTCTTTTGCCTGTTTTTCCGGAATTCTGTCAAGCTGTACATGGTGAAACGTATGATTTCCGATCAGATGCCCTTCTCTGTGCATTCTTTTTACAAGCGCTTCATTTCCCTCAAGACTTTTTCCCAGAAGAAAAAAAGAAGCTTTTACATTTCTTTTCTTTAAACCGTCCAGAAGCTCTGCTGTATATTTTTTACTTGGTCCGTCATCAAATGTCAAAGCCACGAGAGGAGGATCCAGGGTATCCTGCACCAGCTTCAGCATCCCCTCTCCTGCTATCACGCGGGCAGCTGTATCCACACTCTCCCGCAGTCCCTTTTTATGTATCCACCCCAGGGATGAAAATATCAACAGAAGGATCAATGTCCATACAGCAATATCTTTACAGTACGGTCTGTGCGTTTTTTTCATAAACCGCTCCTGCTGTTTTCTTCTCTGGACAGTATATGCACCACATAATAAAAAATACCGAAGTCTCCTTATTTGGAACCCCCGGTATTTTTTTAAACTGTTTATTTACCAAACATAATCTTAAGCTGTGCTTCAATAGCTTCTACACATTTTTCGAATCCAAGCTTTCCGCTGTTCAGACAGAGATCATAATTTGTGGCATCATTCCACGTACCACCGGTAAATCTGCGGTAATACTCCTGTTTTCTTTTATCATCTTTCAAAAGAAATTTTTCTATATCCTCTCTGGATCCGGAAATCTTCTCAGCTGCCTGCTCTACTCGAAATTCCCAGGGTGCATGGATAAATACACGAAGGGTATTCGGGCGGTCTCTCATAACATAATTGACACAGCGTCCTACAATCACATAAGATTCCTTTTCCGCAAGATCATTTACGACCTTTGCCTGATAGCTGAAAATATTCTCATCGGAAATAAACTCTTTACTGTCCGGCTGATGAAGCTTTCCTCTGTATATGGTATTTTTGGAAAACAAAGACGGCTTTACACTGTCTCCTCCTTCTACCTTTCCAAAAAGCTTCAGATCAATTCCGCTTTCGTCAGAAGCCATACGGATGATCTCTTTGTCATAAAAAGAAATTCCCAGCTTCTCTGAAAGCATTTTTCCTACAGTACGGCCGCCGCTTCCATACTGCCTTGCAATGGAAATCACAATATTTTCATCCATTTTCTTTCCTCCTTGCATGATCCCCGGCAAATCCCCCGGATCTGCCCTGCTGTCTTTTATTCTCCCAGATATGCTTTCTGGACAGCCTCATTATGAAGAAGATCCTCAGCTTTGCCTTCCAGAGTGATATTTCCTGTTTCCAGTACATATGCCCTGTCTGCAATAGAAAGGGCTTTCTTTGCATTCTGCTCTACCAGAAGAACTGTGGTACCGCCTTCACTTACATCCTTAATGATATTAAAAATCTCATTTACAAAAATTGGCGAAAGTCCCATAGAAGGCTCGTCCATTAAGATAATCCTGGGTTTACTCATCAGGGCGCGTCCCATGGCAAGCATCTGCTGCTCTCCGCCTGAAAGAGTTCCTGAACGCTGTCCCTGCCGTTCTTTCAGCCTTGGAAATCTCTTGTATACCATTTCAAGACTTTCTGCAATTTCATTTTTGTCTTTACGTGTATATGCACCCATAAGAAGATTTTCATATACAGTCATATCCGAAAACACGCGTCTTCCTTCCGGGACATGAGCCATCCCCATTTCTACAATCTTATGGGCAGGCACCTTTGTCAGGTCTTTGCCCTCAAACATGATACTTCCGGATTTTGCCTGAAGGATTCCTGTAAGTGTCTGGAGTGTAGTTGTCTTTCCGGCGCCGTTGGCACCGATCAAAGCAATGACCTCTCCCTGGTTTACCTCAAAGGAAATCCCCTTCAGAGCCTGGATCACACCATAATATACCTGAAGATCCTTTACTTCCAGCATTGCCATAACTGATTTCCTCCTATTCTCCCAGATATGCTGTAATAACCTGTGGGTTATTCAGTACCTCTAAAGTTTCCCCCTGTGTCAGAACCTGACCAAAATTCAGCACAGTAAGCTTTTCACAGATACCGCCTACCAGTTTCATATCATGTTCTATCAGAAGTGTCGTCATATGGAAATGTTCCTGTACAAAACGGATAGTGTCCATCAGTTCCTGTGTTTCATTTGGATTCATTCCTGCAGCCGGCTCATCCAGAAGGAGAAGCTTAGGCTCTGTTGCCAATGCACGGGCTATCTCCAGTTTACGCTGTTTTCCATAAGGAAGATTTCCGGCAAGAAGATCCGCTTCCTTATCCAGATCAAAGACTTTCAAAATTTCCATAGCCTTTTCGTTCATTTCTTTTTCTACTTTAAAATATTTTGGCAGTCTTAAAACACCAGTGAGAACAGAGTACTGATAATGATTATGAAGCCCTGCTTTTACATTATCCAGAACAGGCATATCTTTAAACAAACGGATATTCTGGAAAGTACGGGCAATTCCCGCTTTGTTGATCTCAATGGTACTTTTTCCTGTGATATCCTGGCCATCCAGCCGGATGATCCCCTCTGTAGGCTTATATACGCCTGTCAAAAGATTGAATACCGTAGTCTTGCCGGCACCGTTAGGACCGATCAGACCGTAAAGTTCTCCCTTTTCAATATTTAAATGAAAGCCGTCAACCGCCCGAAGACCGCCGAACTGAATTGACAGATGATTTACTTCCAGCATTGCCATAGTCAAGCTGCCTCCTTGTTCATTTTTCCGCCTTTAAATTTCTCTACCATACGGCTTCTCCAGTTTCTTGCTGCCGGAGCCCAGTTAAAGAGCATCATCACGATCAGCACGACCGCATAGATCAGCATACGGTAATTTGCAAATCCTCGAAGCAGTTCCGGAAGAGCATAAAGGATAATCGCTGCGATCATAGAACCTCTCAGGTTTCCGATGCCACCCAGAACCACATACACAAGAATCAGAATAGACATATTATAATCGAATACCGATACTTTCAGCATAGACAGATTATGGGAATAAAGCACGCCTGCCACGCCTGCCAGAGCTGCTGAAACCGTAAATGCAAGAAGCTTATATTTTGTTACATTGATGCCTATGGATTCTGCAGCGATCCTGTTGTCTCTTGTGGACATAATGGCACGTCCGCTTCTGGAATGCACCAGATTCTGTACAATAAACAAAGTGAGCAATACAAGGATCACGCCAATCAGGAAAAAGTGCTCCTTAATATCCTTATAAAGAGCCGACGTACCGGAAATACCAAGCGCTCCCTTCAGGATCTTTTTTCCTCCGGCAGCAAGTTTAAAGCCAGCAGAAGTAGTTGCCACATGAATGCCGTTTTCGTCCACGCCAACATAAAGAATGTTGATCAGATTTTTAATGATCTCGCCAAAAGCAAGAGTAACAATCGCAAGATAATCTCCGCGGAGTCTTAATACCGGAATACCGATCAGAACACCAAAAATCCCTGCCACAGCTGCCCCCACCAAAATGGCAAGGATAAATCTTGGAACCGACGGAAGGGCATCTGCTGTCATATGTGAAAACAATGCGCTGGAATATGCGCCCACACACATAAAGCCTGCATGTCCAAGGCTCAGTTCTCCGGAAAATCCCACAACAAGGTTCAGGGATACTGCCGCGATCGTATAAACGCAGAGAGGAACCAGAAGTCCTGTAAGAAGTCTGGAAAGATTTCCTGTGGAGGAAAGGACCTGAACCACTGCAAACAAAAGGATCACGATCCCATATGTTATAAAATTGTTTTTTGTTGTCTTATTCATCTTATTTTTCATATGATCCACCTTACACTTTCTCCTGAATGTTTTTGCCAAACAATCCGGTAGGCTTCACCAGGAGCACAATGATCAGAACTGCAAATACAATGGCATCTGCTACCTGAGAAGAAATGTAGGCTTTTCCAAAAATTTCGATCACACCAAGAAGGATTCCTCCCACCATGGCTCCCGGAATAGATCCGATACCTCCGAATACTGCTGCAACAAAAGCCTTGATTCCAGGCATGGCTCCTGTATACGGAGTCAGTGTAGGGTAAGCAGAGCAAAGCAGAAGTCCGGCAATGGCCGCAAGTCCGGAACCAATGGCAAAGGTCAGGGAAATTGTTGCATTTACATTTACTCCCATCAGCTGAGCTGCATCGCGGTCCTCAGAAACCGCCTGCATAGCACGCCCCGGTTTTGTTTTTCGCACAAAAAACGTAAGAGCCGCCATAATGATCACACTTACAACAATTGTCACAATTGTGATTCCCTTGATCACAAGCTGTCCTCCGAAAAGAGAAAGAGAAGGAACATCAATGACTGTTACAAAGCTTTTGGCATCCGCACCAAAAATAAGCAGGGCAAGATTCTGAAGAAGATAACTGACGCCAATAGCCGTGATCAGCACTGCAAGGTTGGACGATGCCTTTCTCAGAGGGCGATATGCAACTTTTTCAATCACAATGCCCAGTACCGTACAGAATACAATGGAAATCACAACAGCCAGAACCGGAGACATACCTCCTTTTGTAATAGCTGTAAGGATTACAAAAGCGCCGACCATGATAACATCTCCATGAGCAAAATTCAGCATTTTTGCAATACCATACACCATTGTATAACCCAGAGCAATGATCGCATAGATACTGCCCAGGCTGATTCCATCTTTTAAATAAGATATAAAACTCATAGTGCACCTCTTATCATAAAGTTAATAAAAAGGAACGGCGGACGGTCACACTGCAAAGCAACCGTCCCCGTCCTTATGACTATCAATAATCAAATCAGCGATTCACTGATTATTCCATTTCTTTGTAAGCACCATTTTCGATCACAAATGCTTTCGGCTCTTTATCGCACTCGCCTTCCTCTGTCCATTTTGCTTTTCCTGTAAGTCCGTCAAGCTCTGTGCTAAGCATTGCTTCGCTCATTGCCGCACTGATATCTTCGTTTGCCATATCCGGAGTGATCTCTGCTGCATCTGCTGCGGCTTTCATTGCATAGATAACATCATAAGCATCTGCTGCAAACTGGTTCGGTGTTTCTCCGCCTGAAATCTCATTATAAGATTTTACAAATGCCTGGCTTGCTTCATCTTCTGCTGTTGCAGAGAAAGGAGTCAGAAGCATAACGCCTTCTGCAAGAGAAGTATCAAAATTCTCTACGTTAAGAATACCGTCCATGCCGTCAACACCAAAGAACTTAATGTCCATGCCTGCCTCTGATGCCTGCTGAAGGATCAATGCATTGTCGGAATAGTAGTTTGGAAGGAAAAGAAGCTCTGCGCCGCTGTCAGCAATCTTCTTAAGCTGTACAGAATAATCTGTATTATTATCTGTTGTATAAGCCTCGTCTGCAACTACTTCCAGACCGTTTTCCTCTGCTGCTTCTACAAAAGAATCATGCACGCCGGAATTGTAGTCTGCCATGGAATCATACAGAACAGCCACCTTAGTTGCAAGCTTATGCTCTCCGATATACTGTGCAGATTTTGCGCCCTGTGCCGGGTCTGTAAAGCACATACGGAATTCGTTGGAGCCTGATGTGATAGAATCAACTGCTGTAGCAGATGGAGTAAACAGGAAAGTGCTCTCTGCTGCCTCTGCACCTACTGCAATGCAGGAACCGGAAGTAACTGCACCGCAAAGCATCTGCATTCCCTTATCAAGCAGATCATTGTATGCATTTACTGCTTTTTCCGGATCTCCCATATCATCTCCTGCTGCCAGAAGTTCTACCTGATATCCATTAAATCCACCATTCTCGTTTATTTCATTAATAGCAATCTGAGCTGCATTATATACATTTGTACCATACTGTGCATAATCGCCAGTCATCGGTCCGATCACGCCAATCTTAAATGTTTCATCGCCTTCTGCAAAAACAGATGTCGGCATAGCCATTGTTGCCGCCATAGCAACTGCTGCTGTTACGCTCAGAGCTTTTTTCCAGTTTTTCATAGTAAATCTCCTCCTTGTTCACTTTCATTCGCTAATACTTTAATGTTTTGATTATAGCATTAGAATTTTATGATTGCAAGTGCAAATTTACAAAAAAATCACATACCCAATATTGGATATGTGATCTTTTGACAGGGAATCCCTGATGTTTTTATTTATGCTACAGCCTTTTTAGCGATCTCTGCAAGTGCTGTAAATCCAGCTGCATCATTAACTGCCATCTCAGCAAGCATCTTTCTGTTGATGTCGATGTTTGCAACTTTAAGACCATGCATCATTTTGCTGTAGGAAAGTCCGTTCATTCTTGCAGCAGCGTTGATACGTGCGATCCAGAGCTGTCTGAACTGACGTTTTTTCTGCTTTCTTCCTGCATAGGAGCTAGCAAGTGCTCTCATTACAGACTGTTTTGCTACTCTATACTGTTTGGAACGAGCTCCTCTGTAGCCCTTTGCCAGTTTTAATGTACGGTTATGTCTTTTCTTTGCGTTTAATCCGCCTTTAATTCTTGCCATTTCTTAATTTCCTCCTGTTCGTCTTCTTACTTCTTATAAATAAGGCAGTGCTTTCCTGATGTTTTTCAGGTTTGTAGAATCAACAACAGTGGCCTTTCTCAGATTTCTCTTTCTCTTCTGAGATTTCTTTGTTAAGATATGGCTCTTATAAGCTTTGTTTCTCATGATTTTTCCGGTACCTGTTTTTTTGAAGCGTTTTGCTGCTGCTCTACATGTTTTAATCTTAGGCATTTTTATTTCCTCCTTGATTCGTTGGTTCTGTTTTATTTCACATTACTGTTATATGCGCCCTGCAGCACATCCTCAGTAACTGCTTAACGTTTTTCACTGAGAAACATTGTCATGCTTCTCCCTTCGATCTTCGGGGCTTTTTCTACTACTGCAATATCTGTAAGAAGCTCCGCAAAATCATCCAGCACATGTCTGCTGCTTGCCATATGGGCCATTTCTCTTCCTCTGAAACGCAGAGTGACTTTTACGCGGTCACCTTTGCTGAGGAATTTCCTTGCAGCGTTTACCTTTGTCTTTAAGTCATTCGTATCAATATTAGGAGAGAGACGTACCTCTTTAATGTCGATGGTTTTCTGTTTTTTCTTTGCTTCCTTTTCTTTACGGGAAAGCTCGTAACGGTATTTGCCATAATCAATGATCTTGCACACCGGCGGTTTCGCCTGCGGTGCGATCTTTACCAGATCAAGTCCTGCCTCCTGTGCCTTGAACATAGCTTCTCTGGCAGACATGATTCCAAGCTGAGCTCCGTCTGCTCCGATCAGACGTACTTCTTTGTCTCTGATTTGTTCGTTAATCATTAAATTGCTAATTGTCGTACACCTCCATACCTGTAATGATATACCCTGACTTTTTTACTATATGAAAAAAAGTGCGGACAAAATCCACACTCACTTATATCCTCTTTCATATTCTGTGATTCCGAATATGACGCATTCTCAAAACCGCGGTTCAACCAGCAGTTAGATGCCGAGACATATAAACCCGAGACACATCTGATGTGCTAAGGTGAGAGTGAACTCTGCTTTGTTTTCTTCACGTACTGGTTAAATATATCATATACTTTTCTTAAAGTCAAGTATTTTTTTATATTTTAAAGTGAGAGACGAACCGTATAGAATCCTTTTTTTCGGGAATACTATTTACCGCAATTACCAATCCAAGGAGGACATGAACATGACAATTCTTAACTGTACAGCAGTAACCTGTGTCTACAACAAAGATCGCCTCTGTTCCAGAGGAGAGATCCAGGTAACAGGATCGGATGCCCGGATTGCAGACGAAACCTGCTGCGGAAGCTTCCGCGACCGCAATGAAGGCTCTGCAGTAAACAGCATCAAAGACTCCTGCGGCTGTGAAAAAATCAACATTGACTGCAAAGCCCGGGAGTGCACCTACAATGAACACTGCCGATGTACCGCATCTGCTATTGACATCAACGGCGAAAATGCCTCTGCACAATCAGAAACCAAATGCAGCACATTTGCATGCAAATGCTGAAAAAGAGGACACTGCACCATGCAGTGTCCTCTTCTATTCTTGATATTTATCTGTTTTTCAGAAAATCCGGAATCTGAATATCTTTTTTCTGTACAGTGCTTGTGGGCACTTTAGAAGCAAAAGATGAATTCATATTTGGAAGATTAAAGCTTGGCATGTTCAAACCTGAAACAGGTGTTGAAGTTCCTGCTGCAGCCGGCTTTCTTACAGAAAACGGGGAAGAAGCTGTATTTCTGCCGCCAAAGGAATTGGTTTTAGGCGCTGCATCAGATAATCCTGTAGCAATTACAGTAATTCTTGCATAATCAGCAACAGAATCATCATACATTGCACCAAAGATGATATTTGCTTCCTCTCCTGTCAGCTCCTGAACATAGCTTGCTGCATCGTTTGCATCCATAAGAGAGATATCTCCGGAAATATTAATGATAACATGAGTAGCACCCTTAATAGTCGTTTCAAGAAGCGGTGAAGAAACAGCCTGCTGAACAGCTTCCATAGCCTTATCGTCTCCTCTTGCCTCTCCGATACCGATATGAGCGATACCCTTATCAGTCATGACTGTCTGAACATCTGCAAAGTCAAGATTGATCAGTGCCGGCAGATTGATCAGATCAGTGATTCCCTGAACAGCCTGCTGAAGAACTTCGTCAGCCTTGCGAAGTGCCTCCGGCATAGTTGTACGGCGGTCAACGATCTCAAGAAGCTTGTCATTAGGGATAACGATCAGAGTATCCACTGACTTCTTCAGGTTTTCGATTCCTGCAAGAGCATTGTTCATACGTGTCTTTGCTTCAAAACGGAAAGGCTTTGTCACAACGCCAACTGTCAGGATTCCCATTTCTTTGGCTGCTGCCGCGATCACAGGTGCCGCACCTGTTCCGGTACCGCCGCCCATTCCACAGGTAACGAATACCATGTCAGCCCCTTCCATTAACTGTTTTACTTCTTCTATGCTTTCCTCAGCGGCCTTCTGACCAACTTCCGGCTGTGCTCCTGCACCAAGGCCTTTCGTTATCTTTTCACCAATCTGAAGTACTGTTGGAGCTTTACAGAGAGTTAAGGCCTGCTTGTCAGTATTCACACCTACAAACTCTACCCCTCCGATGGTCTCTTCCACCATTCTGTTTACTGCATTATTTCCAGCTCCGCCCACACCAATGACAATAATCTTGGCAGAGGACTCAGCTTCATTTGACATGATCTCTAACAATGTACTTCCTCCTTTTATTTCACCGATATTTATCGTAATCTACCTGCATATAGTATATCATATAGTTTTTTATAAAATTAATCAACTACTATTTTTGTTTTTTTATACTTTTTTCATGGATTTTCGTCACATGGGGATACCTGCCCCTGCTGCTCATGAGCATTGGAAGACGGGTGTCAGTAGGCTTCTCCAGACTCTCCGTCCCACGAATCCTCATAACTTTCTTCTGAATATCCGTCCTCCGTATATTCATCCTCCGAATATCCGTCTTCTGAATCTCCATCCTCTGAATATTCATCTGTGTCTTCTGTAGTCTCAGGAGCAGGGCCTACATAATTCCCTTCTCTGTCGTATTCTCCGGTTCCGTTAAAGCCGCCTTCCTCATTATAACCGCCGGTCCAGTCTCCCATGGCATCTATGGTTTCCTGTGTGGGCGCAGGTCCTACATAATTCCAGTTTGCATCATACTCTCCGGAACCAGTATAGTCGCCTTCCTCGTCATAGCCGCCCACCCAGTTTTCCAAAGCATAGTCAAGAGCTGTCATAGGTTTCGGCCCTACATGACGTCCATTTTCATCATATTCTCCGTCGCCGGTATATTCTCCATTTTCATCATAGCCGCCGGTCCAGTTTTCTGCGGTTACCTCCTCGATTTCCGCTTCGAATGTGATGGTTTTTACTGTGCTGCTGATATTTTCGGCGTGAAGAACGCCCTTCTGTCCGGAAAGCTGAGGAAGGATAGCAATCACACGTGTCATTTTATCTTCCAGATTTTCATCCTTGCCAAGATTCACGGTAACATCTCCGTACAGAAGGCTGATCTCATAATTTTCATCAAATTCAATATGCTCTGGAACACTCTCATTTTTTGCAAAGATAGTAGAAAGAGCTACTGCTGTATTCAGAACCGTGTCTTTTATTGGAAGCTTTTCGTTTTTCACTACACGCTTTACCGCAATTCCGTCAAAAAACGGAACTTTTTCATCTCTGCTCTTTTCTCCCTCAATAAAAATCCCGTTTCTGTCAAAATAAACGTAGCTGTCCAGATATGGAATACAGCCTACGGCTTTTTTTTCTTTCAGGCCGATCACAATGGTATTTCTGTTTGATCTGGAAACAGTAAAAGCCTCTACAAAAGGGATATCTCCTGTATCCTCTGTAGAATAGAGAATCGGCGCCAGAATGGAATTTCCCGACATCGGTCCTCTCAGGATCATGGCTTTGATCTCTTTTTCTGTATAATGATCGCTTGCCATAACTTCCACATTTTTTACCTGATAATAAGAAAAGAAAAAGATGATCCCTGCAAGAAGGACTGCTCCCAGTCCTCCCAGCATTATTTTTTTATGTTTGTCTGTAATGTTTAATTTTTTTCTGTATTTCGATGTTCTCATAAAATGCAGTTCCTGTATCCTTTTTAATCTGTCCGCCCAAAGCAGCCAGATCCTCACAAATATTCTGGTATCCCCGGCAGATAAAGGTGCTTCCTTCCACGATTGATTCTCCCTGCGCCGCCAGGGCCGCTATGATCAGAGCCGCGCCTCCCCGGAGTTCTCCTGCTGCCACTCTGCACCCATGAAGAGGAAATCCTCCTGCAATACGTGCCTGCCTTCCGGAAACAGTAATTCGGGCTCCCATCCTTTTCAGTTCTTCAGCCGCTCTGAATCTGTCTTCAAAAATCGTTTCCTGTATACAGCTTACGCCGGAAACCGTCGTAAGAACTGCCATCAGCGGAGATTGAAGATCTGTAGGAAAGCCAGGGTAAACTTCTGTTTCCAGATAAGGGACAGGATACGCGGTTCCCCTTCCGTCAGCTATTAGTTTACCACTCTTCCTGATATATTGTCCACCCATTTTCCTGTACACTTTCAGAAATGCATCCAGTTCCCCTTCCGGCGGATTTTCTATAATAATGCTTCCTCTGGTAGCCGCTGCCGCACAAATATAGGTTCCTGCAACAATACGATCCGGAGGAACTTTCATATCTCCGGCCTTCAGTTTCTTCACTCCATTAATCTCAATACAGCTTTTCCCTTCTCCTTTTATCTCAGCTCCCATTCTCCTTAAATATCTGCACAGCCAGACGATCTCCGGCTCTCTGGCACAATTTAAAAGTGTCGTCTTTCCTTCTGCTGTTACCGCCGCGAGGATTCCCTGCTCGGTTGCTCCTACGCTTCTTTTTTCAAAGCAGATCCTGCTTCCCTTCAGCCCTGTACACGACGCTTCCAGAAAACCCTCTTCTTTTATGATATAGCTGCCAAGTCCTTTAAGTACGTGAAGATGCTGATCCACAGGACGTTTTCCTATAACACAGCCTCCCGGATATCCCACCGTGCCTTTCCCGTTTCTTGCAAGAAGCACTCCCAGGAGAATCATGGAAGAACGCATTTTTCCTGTATTTTCTTCAGAGATCACTGTTCCGTCTGCATAACTGCAGTCCAGATACAGGTTATCCCCCTCCCACCAGGTTACTGCTCCCAGGGATCTTAAAATTTCTTCCATACAAAAAACATCGGCAATACACGGACAACCTCTGAGCACGCTGACTCCCTTATGCAGAAGCGCTGCCGCCATCATAGGCAGGGCCGCATTTTTGGAACCCTGTATAGATATGGTACCCTTTAGAGGTCTTCCTCCTGTAATGCGAATTTCCCCCAATCCCTTCACTCCCAAAAGGCCTCTTTCATTTATCATATGCCAGTTCTGTTTTTCTGTGACAGCTGACGCTGAGAGCAAGCCCCATTTCAGCCAGAAGAAACATGACCGAGGTTCCTCCATAACTGATAAAAGGAAGCGTAATCCCTGTATTTGGTATTGTATTTGTTACTACAGAAATATTCAGGATCACCTGGATCGCCATATGTGCCATAATTCCAGCACATATCAGCGTCCCCTGAAGATCTCTGCTGTGCATGGAGATCACAGAAAGTCTCCACAAAAGAAGACCAAATACAAATATCAAAGCAGCCGCACCCACAAGCCCCAGCTCTTCACATATGATCGAATAGATCATATCATTCTGTGCCTCCGGAACAAACCCCAGTTTCTGGAGACTGCTTCCAAACCCTCTCCCAAACAGTCCCCCGCTTCCGATCGCATAAAGTCCCTGTATCGTCTGAAATCCTTTTTCATACTTTTCCGGATTTCTCCATATGGCAAGACGTTCCAGCCTGTAGCTTTCGGCCGCAAGAAATACTGCCACAAATCCAATGCCGGCAGTCCCCATACCAATAAACTGAACATATCCGGGACTGGACACAAAAATCAGAACTACGCCTATTCCCAAAATAATTACTGCCGTACTTAAATTGTTGGAGCCTACAAGACCTACAATAGGAAGAAGCGTTGCCATAGTTCTGCACATAAACCAGAAACCCGATGTTTTCTTTCGGCTTCTGTCAATCTGCCATGCAAGAAAAAGAATCACTGCCAGTTTGGAGAATTCAGATGGCTGAAAAGAAAAAGGACCGAAAGCCAGCCATCTTTTTGAACCATTGATCTCCTGCCCCACCAGGAGAACTGCCACACTCAGCAGGATAGAAACCAGATAAACAGCCGGGGCCAGTGCAACCATGGCATGATAATCTATTCTGGAGGCTGCATACATAACCCCAAGACCCAGTGCCGTGGCGAAAAGCTGTTTTTTTAAATAATAAGCAGCGTCATGAAAACGAACCCTTCCATTATATGAACTGACACTGTACAGAATGACCAGGCCGAAAACTGCCAGAAACAATACCAGTATCAGAAGCAGAATATCCTGCTTTCCGGTTCTTTCCCGGATGCTCTTTTTCATAGACATCCTCCTGCAGCATTATCAATAATAGGTATGATTTCTTTTTTCACAAAAGAACTGCAGCGTTTCTTTATATGGAAAATGACCGGCATTTTACCGGTCATTTTCTGTAGTGATATATATGTAGGTTTTGTGCTGACATGAAAAATCAAAGAGAATTTACAAACTTTTTAAACATATCTCCACGCTGTTCGTAATTATCAAACTGTCCCCAGCTTGCACATGCAGGAGAAAGAAGAACCGCTTCTCCCGGCTGCGCGTTTTCTGCACAAAGCTTTACCGCCTCTTCCAGATCCTCACACAGGATACAGGGACAAACATCCAGACGTTCTGCGGCATCACGGATCTTCTCCTTTGTCTGTCCGATCAGCACCAGTGAGCGTACCTTTCCATTAAAACTGTTCAGCCACTCATCATAACAGGATTCTTTGTCATATCCTCCTGCAATAAGCCAGGTAGGACGATCCATAGCCTGAATACCCTTGATTGCAGCATCAGGATTTGTTCCTTTGGAATCATTATAATAGACCACACCGTCCTTTTCTGTTACATACTCGATACGGTGCTCCACAGCTGTAAACTGGCAGATGCTCCTGCGGATACTTTCCACCGGAACCCCTGCATAATAAGCCATTGCAGAGGCTGCCATCACATTTTCATAATTATGTTTTCCAGGAAGCTTCAGATCCCCTGTTTTTACCAGAGGAATCTCTTCCTTCTCCGTCTTCAGGATAATCTGATCTCCGTCCAGATAAATTCCTCTGTCCAGACTGCGCTCACTGGAAAAATAAAAGGTTTTTGGTACAATATTCTTTCCAAATTCCCGCAGCACCGGATCCTCATAATTCAACACACACACATTTTCCGGCTTCTGATTTTTTACGATCAGTTCTTTTACCCGGATGTATTCCTCCATGGTATGATGCCTGTTCAGATGATCTTCTGTGATATTCAGGATGGCACTGACCTCCGGAGCAAACTTCTCCACTGTTTCCAGCTGAAAACTGGAAATCTCCGCTACGGTCACTGAATCATTTTTCATTTCCAGCGCTTTTGAAGTATACGGTGTTCCGATATTTCCTACCACAAAAACAGACTTCTCCGCATCACTCATGATTTTTCCAAGAAGTGCTGTTGTAGTTGTTTTTCCATTGGTTCCGGTAATGGCAAGTACTCGCCCTTTTCCTGTACGATAAGCCAGTTCCACTTCCCCCCATACAGGCAGCCCCTGCTGATAAAAGCTTTTTACCATAGGAAGATCCGTAGGAACCCCCGGGCTCAAAACTACAAGATCCAAAGTTTCCTGTACCTCCCGGGGAAGTACTCCTGCATAGACCTCCAGATTTTTGATATCAGGAAGCTTATGTATAACTGCTTCTTTATCCAGATCTGCATTTCCATCATAAATAATCGGACAGGCACCAACCTTTCCAAGCAGTTCTGCAGCTCCAATGCCGCTTTTTCCCGAACCGAATACAAGCACTTTTTTTGCTTTTAAATCCATTTCTGTATCCCCCCTGTTAAAATGCCATGAATGCGATCAGGCACATAATGGCAGTTACTATGGAGAATACAGCTACTACTCTTGTCTCTGACCAGCCGCAAAGCTCAAAATGATGATGGATCGGAGCCATCTTAAAAATCCTCTTTCCATGGGTAGCCTTAAAATATGTCACCTGGATCATAACAGACAGCACTTCCACAAGATAAATGATTCCTACCAGAAGGATAAACAGCGGCATCTGAAGCACATAGGCAGTTCCTGCCACAAATCCTCCAAGAGCCAGCGAACCGGTATCTCCCATAAAGATCTTTGCCGGATATACATTAAACAGAAGGAATCCCATCAGTCCGCCTACCACTGCACAGGTAACAGGTTCTATACCGCTTTTTGTGCCGATTGATACAACTGTAAAAAACACTGCAACGATCAAAGTAACACTGGATGCCAGTCCGTCCAGCCCGTCTGTAAAGTTTACACCGTTGACTGTTCCGATCACTGCAATAAACAAAACAGGAATTGCCAGAATCCCCAGATTCAGATAATGTCCCGGCCAGAAAGGGATCAGCATATTCAATGAGATATCTGTATAATTGAGCAGATAGAACACAAAAATACCTGTTACAATTACCTGGAGAAGAAATTTCTGCCATGGCAGAAGACCGTCAGAACGTCTCAGTACTACCTTCAGATAATCATCAAGAAATCCTATAATTCCAAATCCCAATGTCAAAAACAGGATTGGAATAATGGATGGATAGTCCTTTACATAAAACAAAGATGTAACCACTGCTGCGATCAGGAAGATGATTCCTCCCATAGTAGGCGTCCCGGCTTTTTTCAAATGGGACTGCACTCCCTCAACTCGTTCTGTCTGTCCCATTTTGAGTTTTCTCAAAAAAGGAATGATCACCGGTCCCAGAACCAGACTGATGGCAAAAGAAACCAGAACCGGGATTATAACTTGATAATTCATCCTTACACCTCTTATCATTCTTTCGTTTTTTATGTTTTGCAACATAAACAGTATAAAGCTTTTTAAAGAATTTATCAACTGTTACTGTTCACATTAGCTGTTATCCTCCTGGGTTTTCACAGCTGTTTTTTTGATTCCCAGATAAGGAAGCACGTTTTCAAAGATACTCCTGACTACCGGAGCCGCAATAGTCCCTCCATAGTAGATACCTTTTGGATCATGGATAATACACAGTGCCAGCACCCTTGGCTCATCTGCCGGCGCAAATCCAAGAAAGGATGAAATATATCTGTTGGCACTTCTTGGAAGTGTCTGGGATGTAGCTGTTTTCCCTCCAATAGAATATCCAGGCACCGCTGCATTTCGTCCGGAGCCCTGAGAAACCACCGTTTCCAGAATATCTCTTACCTTTTTTGAAACGTCTTCGGATACGATTCCGGTTTTAGAAGAATATGAAAGCTCCTTTACAGAATTTCCGTCTTCGCTCTGAACAGCCACTCCAAAATGAGGGGTAACCCTGTTGCCTCCATTGATCAAAGAGCTGACCGTTGCAGCAAGCTGGATGGGAGTAATCTGAAAAGACTGTCCGAAGGCTACTGTAGCAAGCTCTACATTTCCCATATTCTCCATTTTATGCATGATCGTTCCTGCCTCTCCCGGAAGATCGATCCCTGTTTTTTCCATCAGCCCAAACTGCCGGAAATACTGATAATATTTTTGCACTCCCAGCCTGAGTCCTACTTCAATAAAAACAGGATTGCAGGAATTCTGAGCTCCTTCTACAAAATTCTGGGATCCATGTCCTCTTCGATTTGCGCAGTGGATTCTTCTGTCATCAACCAGCTTATATCCCGGGCAGTAAAAATGATCTTCCAGAGAAACCACTCCCTCCTGAAGCCCTGCTGCCATTGTAATGATCTTAAATGTAGACCCAGGCTCATAGGTATCGTTCAGACAGGGGTTTCTCCACATCTGATTCAGCATTTCCTGAGCTTTCTGAGTACTCATAGAAGAAACGTCTTCTCCTGTATTCAGAACAAAAGGATCGTTCAGATTAAATTCCGGCACATTGACACATGCATAGATTTCTCCATTCTGAGGATTCATCAGGAGAACAGACACTCTTTCCGCCTGTTTTTCTTCCATTACTTTCAGAGCCGCCTGCTGAACAAATTCCTGAATACTGATATCCAGGCTTAGTCTGAGATCATCTCCTTTTTCCGGTTCCACCCGGCTTTCCCCTATTTCATCGATTTCTACTCCTCTTGCGTCTGTAGTAGTCAGTATTTTTCCCGGAGTGCCCCTTAAAACATCCTCATATTCTACTTCCAGTCCGATAATTCCCTGATTGTCTCCTCCTGTAAATCCCAGAACTCTGGATGCCAGTGTATCATATGGATAATATCTTTTATAATCTTCATCTACCTTCACCCCTTCCAGACCTGCTCTTCGTATGATATCTCCTGTCTCTTTGTCTACATTTGTTCTGATTCTTTCAATAGAAGATATTTTTTCCACCTTTTTTCTTATATTCTCTTCCGATATCCCCAGCTCTGCCGAAAGCAGTCGTATCACTTTCTCCGGATCTTTTACCTGGCTGTGAATTACCGATACAGTACAGACTGTTTTATTATCTGCCAGTACCTTCCCGTTTGCATCCAGAATCCTTCCTCTGGCAGCCTTGATATCCCGTTCCCTCTCATGCAGTTCCTCTGCTTTTTCATAATAATGATCAGAACGAAAGCCCATCAGCCATACTAATCTTCCCATCAGTCCCAAAAGCATTCCTGCACACATAAGAAAGACTACCCATACTTTCTTTTTATGGAATGTCATATTTTTTTTCATAAAAAAGCCCCACAGAGATCATCATAAAAATATATGATGTTTCTCTGCAGGGTATGTCCCTTCTATGACAGGAATCCGGAATTTTTATTCCAGCCCTGCCTCTTCATTGGTAAGCCCTTCGCTTTCCATATTATTTCCGTCTACCGGATCTTCATCACTTTCCGGCGGCGCCGGCGCTGCCGGATTAGATACTGCATCCCCAACTGACTCACCGCTTTCTACAGAAGGAAGCGTTTCTCCGGAAAAAGTTTCCATATTCTGGGATTTGATGTACTCACCGTTTTCGTCAACTTTTCTCTGGCCCTCTTCATTAAGAAGGTATCCTTCCTCATCTACCCGGTTGCCTTCCATATCAATAAGGTTGCCTTCTGCATCTACAAGATTTCCGGCCTCATCCACGCTTCCTCCGGAAATATCCTCCAGTACTCCCTCAAAGCCTTCCCACAGCTCTGTTTCCGGAACAGCTCCATTTTCGGCCTCATCCGGCTCAATATTCATATAAGGAAGAAGTTCCGACAGAATACCCTGGGCAATATACTGAGGATATTTACTGTCTGCCTGGTTTTCTGCATTTGGTTCGTCAACTACCACATACAGTACAAGCTGCGGCTCCTCCACCGGAGCAAACGTAATAAAGGAAACCAGATATTTTCCATTTCCTCGGGGAAGCTTCTCTGCTGTACCTGTCTTTCCGCCGGAACTGTATCCCTGAACTTTTGACGTACGGCTGGTACCTTCCGTAACACTGGCTGCCATATAAGACCGAATATCTGCAGATATATCTGAGGAAATCGTCTGCTTTAAAAGAATCGGATCAATAGTTTTCACCGTACTTCCGCTGCCATCCTGGATTTCTTTTACCAGATGAGGCTGATAGTAGTAACCTCCGTTGATAACAGAACACATCGCATTAATTTCCTGGATCATCGTACAGGTAATTCCCTGTCCAAAAGCTGAACAGGCAAGCTCCGTTGCCCCCATTGTCTCTGCCGTATGAATAATACCGTATCCTTCATTCGGAAGATCAATACCGGTGCGGCTGCCAAAGTTAAAAAGACTCTGTGCTTTAATAAATTCATCCGCACCCATCGCCGCTGCAATCGCCATCATACCGTCATTGCATGAATTGGCGATCACATGTGTCAGATCCTGTTCCCCGTGAGCATCCGGATATACTGCACATTTGATAAACGGATCTCCATTGGCTCCAAAAGCCTCTCCTCCATCGCACAAAAAGGTATCTGTTTCAGAAATACCGCCTTTTTCAAGTGCACCTGCTACAACAATGGGTTTGATTACCGATCCCGGCTCATAGGCATCTGTGACACAGAAGTTATTCCACATATCATTCAGCGCCTGCACTGTTTCCGTATCATTCATCGCCTTGATCTCTTCCTCAGAATAAATGCTGGAAAGATCCCTAGGATTATTCAGATCGTAACGGTCACCGGCATCCATAGCAAGAATTTCTCCTGTATTTGGATCTTCTATGATAACGCCGATATCCTTGGCTCCCATTTTTTTCTTAAATCCGTTTACATATTTTTCAACGATCTGCTGCATTCCCACATCTATGGTAGTCACGATGCTTTTGCCGTCAACAGGCTCTATAATAGTCTGTTCCACATCCGAATCACTGTTAAAGTATCCGTACTGACGGCCGTCAGCCCCCATAAGTGTACTGTTGTAATAACTTTCCAGCCCCACATCTGCAACATCTCTGGCAAGTGTAAAACCAATCGCATCACAGGCAAGACTGTTAAATGGATAGCTTCTGAGATAATCCTCCTCAAACCATACGCCTTTTACATTGGAACGTTCTTTTATTTCTGATTCTGAAAGATCACTGTCCTCGTCCACAGTACAATATTTCTCAAATTCCTTTTTATCATCCATAGAAAGCTTTTTTATAAGAATCTGATACTGGCTGCTGCTTGTTTTTTCATCAGAAAGAAGGGAGCGGACTTTCTCCTCTTCTACTCCCAGTATCTTGTTCAGAGCTCTGATGGTAGGTTCCGCATAATCTTCATCAGAGTTTACCGTTTTACAATCCAGTATCACATTGTATACTTTATTGCTGGTCGCAAGGATATTTCCGTTCCTGTCATAAATATTTCCGCGTTTTGCCGGAAGAACATTACTGGCATATTTCTGCTGAGCCTGAGTCAGAACCTGTTTTTTATATTTATTTCCGCTGGTGGCATTGATATATGTAATCCTTCCCAACAAACAAACTAAAGCCAGCAGCACTGCACCAAACAGTCCTGCCAGCTTTCCTCTCATCTGATGATTTATTTTACGCTGTGGCTTTTTTCTCCTCCTGCTGTTTCCCAAATTCTCACCTCTTACTTACTGCGGGGAATATCCTGATACTGTCTTACATAACTGTTGTTAGACATACTGTAGGTTTTCTTCTGATCATCCCGGGGATAATTCATCCCCAGACGGCCGATGGCGATCTTCTTGATCCTGTTCAGATCCACATCAGAATTCACCTGACTTTCATAGGCATCATTTTCTTCCCGAAGCTCACTTAACTCTGTTTCAAGAGCTGCTACTGTTTTGATCCGGCCGGTAACATCTGCCCTTAGCTGAAGGTAATATACACAGAAAAACAGGACTGCAACTGAGACCACTGTAAGAAATACAACGTATCCCCGCCCCATGCTCATTGCCTTTCTGCGGTTTCTCTGCGTTGTTCTGCTGACCTCTCTTGCACGACCTGACGCTTTTGCAGAAGCTGCACTCCGAGAACTTTTTCTTTTTTTGTTCTGTGCAGGTCTCCCGGAAGAATATCTTCTGTCAGGAATTTCCTGCAGTCTTCTTACAGCATTTCCATCTACATACACATTCTGAATGCTTCTGGCATTTTCTCTGCTTCTTCTGTCTGTCACTGCTCTGTTTGTCCTGTCCATCATCTATCACTAACTTTCTTTCACTTTCAAAACCATTGCCTACTGCTGCAGCCTGCGCTCAAAAATACGCAGTTTTGCACTTTTGGATCTGGAATTCTCTTCCAGTTCCTGTTCTCCGGGCAGGATCGGTTTTCGTGTGATCACCTTTCCTTTTGACTTCTTTCCGCAGACACATACAGGAAAATCAGGCGGACAGGTACAGGGATTTTCGTTTTTACGGAAAATCGTCTTTACGATCCTGTCTTCCAGCGAATGGAATGTGATCACACAGATGCGCCCTCCGTCGCCCAGCATATCGATCATCCCGTCCAGAGATTCCCGAAGAACATCCAGTTCCCGGTTCAGCTCAATGCGGACAGCCTGAAACGTCCTTTTTGCAGGATGACCACCTGCAGCCTGTATCTTCATAGGTATGGCACGACGTATGATCTCTGTCAGTTCTCCTGTTGTGCGTACAGGTTTTTCCTGTCTTGCCGCAACAATATGTTTCGCAATATTCTTTGCAAATTTATCTTCACCGTAATCACGAATGATACGGTACAGTTCTTTTTCTTCGTAACCATTGATGATGTCTGCCGCTGTTCTGCTTTGTCTCTGATCCATGCGCATGTCAAGAGGCGCGTCTGCCCTATAAGTGAAGCCGCGCTCTTCATTGTCAAGCTGATAGGAGGAAACTCCCAGATCCAGCACTATTCCGTCTACCTGATGGATACCAAGGTTCTTCAATTCATCTACCATGTAACAATAATTGCTGCGAATGATCGTCACCCTGTCTTTATAGGCAGCCAACCTTTCACTCGCAGCAACTATTGCATCCTGGTCCTGATCTATGCCAATAAATCTCCCCTTGGCAGAAAGTCTCCGGCACACCTCAGAGGCATGCCCTGCACCTCCCAGAGTTCCATCCACGTAGATTCCGTCAGGTTTTACCCTTAAACCCTCGATGGTTTCTTCCAGTAATACAGATTTGTGTTTAAATTCCAT
>OMGX01000431.1_pt1 | contig 24576 bp, 22 predicted proteins | sample 1674381 | NCBI WGS metagenome assembly OMGX01 (sample SAMN05578582, study PRJEB25193) | human gut metagenome | biome: Human Microbiome; feature: human-associated habitat; material: feces | host: Homo sapiens | place: USA:Birmingham | reverse complement strand
CCATCTACGACACCATCCCGAAGAAGCCCGCTGCCCGTGAATCCATCCGCGACAAGCTGAAATCCGCACAGAAGGCACAGCCGCCTCACACACCGAAGCCGCAGAAATTGAAAGGAAAGGATATGGAACTCTGATATGAAAAACTTTACTGTGGAAGAAATCAACCTGATGTGCTGCTTCAACACGTCCAGCCGGAAGCGGCTGATCGACGATATGAAGAGCGTCACCCTGAACGACATGGACGGCGAGATCGCAGAGCTGCTTTATAAGACCGTCCAGAAGCTCGAAAGCATGACTGACGCCGAGTTCGATGAGTATTACATCGTGCCGGACAGTCTGCTTGAGGATTGAAAGGAGGATGCCAATGCCCGTTTTAGATGGAAACTTTGAAGCGTTTGTCACCAATCTTGGAAAGTACAACGAAGGTCAGCTTGTCGGTGAATGGGTGAAGTTCCCGACTACCGAAGAGGAAATGCAGAAGGTATTTGAGCGCATCGGTATCGGCTCGACGGATGAGTTCGGACAGCCCTATGAGGAATGGTTTATCACCGACTACGAATGCCCGGTACATGGCGTTTATGATATGCTCGGTGAGTATGAAAGCCTCGATAAGCTCAATTACCTTGCATCCCGAATCGACGAGATGGACAAGTGGGAGCAGGAAAAGTTTGTGGCGATCATGGAAAGCGGCTGCGATGAGGTCAGTGACATTGACGATCTCATTAACCTGACCTACAATCTGGATTGCTATGACTTCATCCCCGATATTCACGATGAATCCGATCTCGGCTACTACTATGTTCACGATGCCGGTATCTACTCCGAAAAGGAACTCGGACCTCTTGCCAACTACATTGACTATGAGCGTTTCGGACGCGACATTGCAATGGATGAGAGCGGAAAATTCACCGACGAAGGCTACATCCGCAATACCGGAGACGGCTGGAATCACTACTTTGACGGAACACGGGAGGATATTCCCGATGAGTACCGTATCACCGGATCAGGCAATGAACCTGAGCATGACAGCACAATCACTGTCCTCGTCGTTGAGCCGGGAAAAGAGCCTTATGCAAAAGAGATTGACTCCGGTCTGGAGTCCTTGCAGCATGAGGTCGGCGGCTACATCGAGGCTGTCTATCCCTTTGAAGAGCCGGTTGCCATTGTCTGCAACGAAGAGGCAAAGCTGGAAGGCTTACCTCTCAACCGCGCTCTCCGCGATGAAGACGGAGACATCTATGACATCGTTGCCGGAACTTTCATGGTGGTCGGTCTGACCGATGACAGCTTCGGCTCTCTGACACCTGAGCTGATGCAGCAGTTCACCGTTCACTTCAAAACGCCTGAGCAGTTTGCCAAGCTCGGAGACAAAATCGTCGCTATCCCTATGATCTCCGAAGAGCAGCAGAAGCATCAGGCAGTGGAACAGAAGGACTTTGAAATGAATATGGACACCTCCGGTCTGGCAGTTGCCGGTTACATTGGAACATGGCACACGATTGACCACATGGAGGTTGACGGTCATACCTTCTGGCTCATGGAGCATGACACTCATGGCGATGAGGCTGCTTGCATTATCGTAGACGAGCGCGGCAAGCTGGCGATCTCAGATGTCTATGACGGCTTTGACGAGCATACCGTTGATCTGCTTCGTCAGGAGGTAATGCCGGTTGACCGGATGCCTGATGACAGCATCTCTGTCGATGAGATGAAGGAGTACGGCTACGCATGGGGCGGTATGCTGCCTATGCGTGAGGAAGCGGCTGCCGAGGTCATGAAGTCCTGCACTGTCTATCGTCTTTACGGCGATAACACAGATGGCATGGTCATGGATGCCAGCGATCTCAAGGCACACGCAGCTCAGGGCGGCATTTTCGGCGTGGAAAAGGTCGAATGGAAAGCTGCACTTGAACGGGATAACCCCCTCAAGGCTGCTGAGATGTCTATGGAGGATGATTACGGCATGATTGACGGTATCATCAACAACGGTCCCAAAGAGAAGGAGGACAAGTCTTCCGATAAGGGCAGCAAGTCCTCCATCATGGACCGGCTCAAGGCTGTGAAGTCTGAGCCTCATCAGGATAAGCCCACTCTCCACAAGGAAAGAAAGAATGATCGTGAGCTATGAGCAAAAGTCAAAAGTGGAAACTCGAATGGAGCTTCTTTCTTGATATAGACGGAAGGCGAAAATACAACGATCAGTGCCGCCGGTGTGTGCATCCTTGCAAGCAGAGCTTTCGGGTGGTAATCGTCTCTTGCCCTCATTATTTCTCGAAGCGGTCATGCAAGATGGATTTTCTGTCGCAATAAAGGTCGAAAAACGCGATATTTTCCTTCTGTAAGCCTCGGAGGAAGATAGCCCCGTATGTTTTCCCATCCGTGCAGCAAATCGCTCAGATGTCGTGATAAAGGTCGATTTTGCATTCCTTTATGAAGCCCCATAAAAACGCTAAGAGCCTCAGTCGATGCCCGTTGTGGGTGTCGGCTGAGGCTCTTTTTTATTCGCGGAGGGAAACTGATACTTCGCCACCAAATGTGCTGACGGTAAACCGATTGTTTGTAATGAGTTCTTCTTTGCTCACTTTGTAATCAAACGGGAATAGAAGCACAAAATCATGTAGCTCGCTAAATGAGTAATAGCTGCCACCGTCAATTTTCATAATAGTTGCAATAACAAAATTGATGACTTCGGTATTCATAATCTCCTGCTTGGTCAAGATGTATCTTGTACGAGAAGCATCTTTGATGAGACCAAGTTCTTTGAGTGTCAGAGTTACACGACGGCTGGTTGCTTCCAATGTACCGCGCTCACCCCATTCATCAAAGAGCTTCTGCTTCAACATTGCATTTGTGATTTCATCATGTGCTTCAAACATTCTACCCATAAATTTACATACATCAGCAACGACAGGATAAGCCAAATAGAGTATGCATAGGCTTATTGGTACAATATATTCAGGGTATTTTTCTATTAAAGAAAGAGCTTCTTTCCGCGCAGGAGACACATCATCCAGCTCGTAATACCACATATTCATCAAGATTTCTCTTGTCTTTCGAAGTCTGGTCGGTCCTTCAATTTCAAAGCTCAAATAATCATTTAGCTCTTTTTTGAAGCTCTCTTTGTCATGACCCTCTTCAAAAAGTTGTATTGTTCTTTTTATCCATTGTAGCTTTATACTACAAGCAAATCCTACTGTTTTAGCCATTATTGTCTACCGCCTTTATCTTTATGAATGGAACAATTACCTCATCTATCGTAATGCCACCATGCGACATTACTGCTTCTCCTTTTGCATCAAAGGAGCATCCAACGCCACAAATGAGGTAATCAAACTCTTTACTCAAGTAATACTTCGGATAATCAATAAGCGAATACTGTTCAAGCAGCTTATCTTTATCCGCAAAGTCTTTGAGAACGAGCATTCTGCGGCTCTTGGTTTCTATTTCTACGCCGGTTTTCATGAGTTTTCCCATTCCAACACATGGCGTGTTTCCGTGATCTGCTGTGATATATACATCGTAACCAGCGTTAAGCAATCGCTTCGTCAAACTTGCAAGTTGCCCTTGCTTCGCCAAAACAGAGATGTCATTAAACATTCCAATTCGTCCTTGCTGCTGACCATGAACCATATCATCAACATCGTTTATAATTACTGCGCCACATTTCACAAAGGAGCTGAAACTAACTTCGTATCCTCTAACATAATCAATCTGTTCGTTAGTAAAGCCTAAACCGTTAGCGCAATCAAAGAACTCTTGCTTTTCCTTGCTTTGCTTCCACGGCTCCATAAGCTGGCTCGGATATTTATTAGAGAGCAAGCATTGTCTTGAAATTGATGTTGTAGTAGGTATCATTGCAAATATGTTGGATTTGTCATATACCAATCCTTTGAATGACCGGCTTATTATTTCCCAATCAAATTCAGACATACCGTCCATGACAATAATTATAAACTTGTCGCTATGGTCTTTGATGTATTCCATAGCTCTGCTGACAGTTACAGGCGTATCACGGTCAATTTTGGAAGACAACTTTCCAAAATTGTTTTCAACAAAGTCAACAAACAGCGCATGAAACCGATCTGTATCAGCAGACACATCATATTCCGTTGCCATGACATCAATGGCAGCTTTATCTTCTGCGATTGCAAACCAATCTTGATAACTGTTTGCCTTTGTGCATTTTTCAGACAGCTTTTTCACTGCCATGTCGAGATATATTTGAATGTTCTCTCGTGAATAGACTTTTTGTCGGATAAACTGTTCTGTCAACTGACTCACGGACAAATCAGAAAAACAATTTTTGTATGCCATGACCAACAGATCAAGGTTTATATCATTCCGATTTTTCAGTACAGTAGCACTGAGTTTGGGGAACAACTTAGCATATGTAAGTTTGAACGGTGTAAACTTATGATATATGTCGTAGGGAATATATTGTCTTGGTTTGACAATTACGGCATATTTTTCTGATTCACAACTGAGTTTGTCATGCTGCTCAACACGGAAATAAAGATCATCAATGTACGGTAACACTATAAAGCCATGATCTTCAAATACCTTTTCGAGTTGAATGCGATCTCCTAAGCCGTCGCAGTCAATAATCAATATTCTATTTGTGTACTGAGCTGCTGACTGCTCATAGAGATAGCTTCCAAACATTTTTAAGCCTCCAATCCGGCAAGAAGAACTAAGCGGAAGTCAGGAAATACTTTTTGTCCTTTAATATAGGTTTCTTCGATAGAACGCTTTTCCTCGTCCAATCTTTTCAACCGGGCTTTCCGTATATTCTCAATGCCAATTTGTTGTGCTGCTTCTATTCTCAGGCTCAAAGCATACATATACTTGTCGTAGCTTTCCTGATTTCTCTTAAGCTGCTTTTCTTTAAGATCAACAAATGTGTCGTATGCGAACTCCATACACATCTGCTCAAGACGCTCATACTCGTCATTTGAGATATTTGCTCTGCTACCCACGGTCAATTTTGAGTTTGGATCAAGAAATACATCCATTATCCGTTTTCCAGCCATAGGGCGCAGAACAAAGTTATTGTTGACAAATATAGGAATGAATCTTTTATCTGCATCATTATCGGACAATGACAGCTCCCAGAGCATAAAATAACCAGCCTCATTAGGGAAGTTCTTTATTCCGACGGAAAGTATTGGCGAGAAGCGATCCTGCATAATGTCCACATTCAGGTGCTTCGTTACTTTCTCATCATTTATGGCAATTTGATCAAACAGGCTAAGTTGCTCTCCTTGCCAGCGATCATAGTATGTCAAAACCATACGCAACGCTTCTTCAACATCAAAATCAGATTCGCTGCCCACGAGCGTCGTTAGGTCTTTTTCTTCACGGATTACATCCTTATATTTCTTTGCATTAGCAAGTTGCTGTTTCATTTCTGCCTCGACAGGATAAAGTGATTCAGCAATCTTGCTTGGATGACTGATTGAGCGCATATATACATCCGTGAAGTCACATTCTGCAACTTCGCTGTCCAGAACATCAGAGTATTTGTCAACGCCCATTTCCTTGAAAATAACGGATAGCTTCTCTTCGAGAACTTGACGAACGCGGTTTTCAACAGTATCTCCGATGATGAAATTGTAAATATGAACATCGCGTTTTTGTCCGATACGGTCAGCTCGTCCACATCTTTGCTCAATCTTCATGGGATTCCACGGAAGATCGTAATTGATGATAATATTGGAAAACTGCAAGTTCAATCCTTCTCCACCGGCATCTGTTGAAATAAATATGTTTGTGCGATCCCGGAAATCCTTGATGGCGATATTTCTTTCGTCGATTGTCATGCTTCCGTTGAGCGTAGATACTGTGTACCCGTTGCTCGTCAGGATGCGCTCAAGGTATTGCTGAGTGGCAACGAACTCAGTAAAGATGATTATCTTCTGATCGCGGTCCTCCCCGATTATTTCATCTATCGTATTGAGCAGATGTTCAATTTTGACATCTGGGTGCTGAAACTCAGCTTGCTTTGCAATGGAAATGATGTTCTCAAGCTCTGATATTTCCTCATCCAAATCAAGAGAAATTGCTTCAAGAGCTTCTTCCACACCGTCCTCAATATCAAGTTCAGCCAAATCTTCTTCGGTAAGAGAGCCGATGCGCGTACTTTGAGACTTGAGAATATCGAGTCTTCTTTCAAGGCTTTGGCGTACCGCTGTTGTGCTGCTTGTTACCATGCGCTGCATGATGATTAGCAGGAAGATCAAGCACATATTCTTTTTTCGATTGCGTTGCGCTTTGTTATAGGTCTTCGAGACATAAGCTGTAACCAGCTTGTAGAGTTCCTTCTGCATGGTGTGACGCTCGTCCCAAGACATTTCCACGAGATGCGTAATTCTATTTTTGAAAAGTTTGTTGCCGTTATTGTCTATTGCCTCACGCTTTTCTGTACGAATCAGGTAAGGCGCAACTTGTTCCTTTACTATTGATTTTGTGTTAGGGAAGGCTTCTTCGTCAAGAAGGCGAACAAGCCTCAAGAAAGGCTCAGTTTTGCCGTTATGGGGCGTTGCAGAAAGCAGCAGTAGATATGGGCTTGCCTGAGAGAGCAGATAACCCAACTTGTATCGCGCAACTTCGCCGGTTGATCCGGCAACTCTGTGTGCCTCATCAATAACAATCAAATCCCATCCACTATTGATAATGGAATAGATTCGTTCCTCGTTGTATTTTTCGACGCGCTCTTCTGTCCAACCGGCGTGGCGCTCGATGGGCTTGATAGAGTCCATCGGAGATATGACCTGATCGTATTGTCCGTAGACATCCTCGTTGTCGGTCAGACGGCGAATAGTATCATAGTCAGACGGAAGAATTACATTGAACTTCTCATGAAACTTGTCCTGCATTTCTGCCGCCCACTGAGTAACAAGACCGGTAGGACAAACTACCAGAATACGCTTTACCAATCCACGAGCTTTTAACTCTTTGATGACCATTCCGGCTTCGATAGTTTTACCAAGCCCCACTTCATCAGCAAGAATGTAGCGGATGGTGTTATTCTCCATTACCCTATTCAGAACATGGAGCTGGTGAGGAAGCGGAATGACTCCGCTTGCGAGAGATGACAGGAGTCCTCCTGCAGTCTCGTTGCGGATCTTTGATAAGAGTGTAACATACCGGAGATAGTTTTCGTCGTATGTATTGGTCCCGCCATCCATATTCAGTTGTTCTCCCGTTGCCTTATAAACAGCTCCGGTAGCAAGATTGAAGACGCGATAGGACACATAGCCCCATGCTTCAATCTTTTCCAACACTTGGACACTTGCACCGGTGGCGGTATCAAACACCAAATCTCCGACATTGTACATAATCAAAATACTCCTTTATTCAACATACCATCGTTCCGAAATCTTTGCATTTTCACTATCAGGTTTAGGCGATGCTTCATCAAACCTCGTAAGCGTTGGCAGATTAATCGCCGTACCGAAAACAAGCGCATGACCAGTCTGAAGGTATGTTAATCGATCTATCATACCCTGATTGACATAGGGAACCATCCTCGAAATATACTGAAGGTCATCTGGGTTCTGTACCCTATGAATGATGAAGTTACTGCATTGCGAAACTACAGTTTTAGACAATTCACTCGGACGCTGAGATGATATGCCCAAAAGCAAACCATATTTACGCCCTTCTTTTGCAATTCTCTCGAAGATGTTGTATCCGAGAGGCCCGTAATTCGTTTCGTTGCGTATGAAACGATGAGCCTCCTCAATCACAAAATTTATTGGCATATCGGCTTTTTTCTCTCGTTTTCGCAAATAATCAAGGAGAAGTTTGGCAAAGACTTTTGCCACCACTTCAGCGGAAGCGTCATCTAAAGAGCTAATATCGATATTGACAATCTGATGTATGCCAAGAACACTCTGGATAAAGCTGTCTATTGAATCATATTCAGTCTTAACAAGTATTTTCCCTTGAATACCATCTTGAAGGGACTGAAGCCGAGTTACCAGTGTTGAGGTATACTCTTGTATCCTTTGAGAGCTGATACTCCCTTCATATAAGGTCGCAAACTGCACTGCCTCTGAAAACTGTTGCAGTGAATAAGGGACAGCTTTTGAGCTTGAAAGGCTATCAGCAATATCCGACTTAATAAACTTTTGCAAATACTTTATCACAGTTTCAGGCGACAACATATTTCCAAAGCCGACCTTAATGGCAGCTCTTAATGTACCATCTGTTTCTTTTCGTTCTCGTCCATCTTGATATTGTACCTTTCCGACTTGCGTATCAAGGCTTATTTCATCCGTCATAAAGGTGGATAGAATACTAATCAGCTTATCTCCCTTGGACGGGGACGAATCCGAACTGCAAAACACTCCAACAAGGGAACTTGCGAGTATATGATTTCTTACATCAGTATTGCTTGTGGTTTCATCAAAGAAACTCTTTGCTATATCTATTGCCCTCTTAAGTATAGGAATTTGTGTTTTTTCTGATGCGTGAAGAAGAATAGCCCAGTCATCAGCACTCAATGCCCACACGGGTATCTGAAGGCGATTATCTACCAAATCGTCATCCGAGGCGACAAACTCTTTAGCTTGAACTGTCTCGTTTACTTGCGAAATCTCCGAAAATGCCTTTGCATACTCACCGTTGGAATCTATAAAGACAAATTTAGCACCTTTAGCTGCATAGTCTTTCTTGCGAAAGATCTCCTGCATGATTGTGGCTATGGTATTCGATTTTCCGGCACCTGTGTTTCCAAACACGGCAAAATGAAAGCCAAAGAACTTGTCTATGTTTACCTTCACGGAGTAATCAGGGAAAATGACCGATGTGCCAAGCTTCAGCAATTCAGCACGAGTTTTACCATTCTCCTTATCTACAACAGTTTCATCGTCTGTAACCTCAAGCATTATTCTAAGGTCGTTTTGCGAAATGATGTTGACATCAGAAAATACGAGAGGCATTTTTGACACACCAAAGTAAAACCGTTCTGAAACGATCTCCCCAACAAGATTGATAGTTGCCAAGCGGCTGCTGTTTGGCTTATTCAGTTCGGCGTTTTTGAACTGCGGTTTTTCTTCAACGCCGGTTATTTCTCCGATTATAGTACGGTTAACATCGTAGATAGAAACATACGACCCTACCTCACCGACAAACCGAACTCCATCATTTGTGCTGATGTAGTTTCCTAATCCAGAGTAGATTTCGGCAATGATTCCGCGCTGGCTCACCGATGTTAGTTTTCCAATGCTTCGGCTATTCATCAAGCTTCATCTCCTCAAATTCTGCTATGCTTGCAGAGACGGGTTTCAGCTTCAATTCTTCGTCTACATCCGGATGGATGGGAGGCAGAGCTTTTTCGACAAAGTTTCCGAAGTAGTGAATCTTATCTTCGGAATTGTAAACTGTGATGCGCGAGTCTCCAAGTTTGGTTAGCTTGGTTATGTTGTCACCAGAGCCGAAAACAACCAGACGGAAGGACGGTACCGCCAAGCCATTCAAAATGATGCGATTGATATGGTCATCACCAAAGCTATATCCGAGAACAACAAGAACGCTGTTCTTTTGGACGATACGGTTTTCCATTGTACGAAACAGATCGGAATATGGCTCCATAAGCGTCGTGCGGTCTTTCATCGGAGTAGGATAGATCATCACCGTCTCGCTGTCGTGAATGTCCGAATAATGTCGTTCCCATATCTCGTCATCCTTGCAGAGCCACGAAATAGAGCCATGGAGCTTTACAAGGTTAAAGAAAGAGGATACACGCTCCCACACATCCCTGGTTAGGTTCATGTTCTCAACATACATATAGTTGTAGCTGATTGGATTAAATTTCCGTCTGTACGATCCGGAAAATCCATTGTTATATGGAAATCCAAGCTCATCCAAGGCGATCTCGTTAAACAAATCATAGTTCGTTGTGAAAATGCTTATCGGAGACTTTCTTGAGCGTTGAGTGATTTTTGCATAGAACGATTTATAAATCTCCTTCACTTCTTCACTCTCAAGCCCAGCCTTAATCTTGTCGCGTATAAAATCTCTGATCTCTTTGATTTTTGCATCAATATCAGGTTCAATCTCTTTGACTTGATTTGCAACAGCTATTGCACCCATAGCTTCAAGCATTTTCTCAAGATTGCTGTCATATTTACCATTGAACTTAACACCTGCAACCGCGAAATCAGGCTTTTCTTCAAAAAAGGAATTGTAAAGTCCTTTCATAAGCGGGATGCCTGTTTCCTTCTTATCAACAATATTGCTGGAGCAACCGGCTCCTACCAAAAAGCTGAGGTTATCCATCTGTAGATACTTTGCCATCTCTGATTGGAGCGTTTCCTGCGTTATTTCTTTTTCTTCACTACCCATGTAGCACTTGATGCTTGCTTCAGACATAAAATAACCTCACTTTCTTATATTACACTCTGCTCAAGCTAATGTCGTAATACATGAGCAAGTTCTGATCTTCCTGAATTGTTTCTTCGGGAAGACGATTTGCCAGCGCAACGATGGCAGCGTAATCCTTATCCTTCCAGAGCTTTGCAAAACCAGCTCGGATTGCTTCGGAACGGAATACCTTGAGCTTGCCCTTGCTATTCAGGTATTCTTGGAACTCCTTGAGCAAGTTCTTTTCGCGCAGCTTCGCAATATCGCCGCTCTTGGTCAGATCGGGAATGTACCATTTGCCATCTTCGTCCTTCAAGAAGTTTTCTTCGAGAATCTCCATAAGCTCCGGCATCTTTTCACGCTTGTCAACGGCTTTAAGTTCTTGCATGAACTTGGGCATCAAGTCCTGATAAGTCTGCGGACCTTCTCCACTGTTAGCGTCAAGCTGCTGGTAGAGCCAGCCGATAGCGGATTTCTCATCAGAAACAAAGAGGGAGAATTGAATGGTCTCAACATCGCAAGTAGAACGAGCCATATCATACTCGTTGACCTGATCGGGCAAGAAGTACATATTATCGCGTTTGAGGAACCGTTCATCCAGCCCGCGATAGAAATCAGCAGCGTCGAGTGGCACTGCTATTCCTCTCATAATATGGTAGGCTACCATACGGTCAAAGAGTAAAAATCCCTGTCTTTCTGTAAGCAATTCGATTTTTCCATTTTTTGTAACTACTACGGGAAGTTTATCTAAGTGCTGACGAACAAACTCCCACGCGGTGTCTACTGATCCTGCGTTGAGTGTAAAGAATTCATCAAGACTTTGCTTTGGCTTATATGCTGAAATAACAAGGTCCTGTTTAACGGCAGAAGTATTGTTTACCTGCTTATAACTTCCAGACTGCTTATCAAGCGTTCTAACATCCGCCACAATAAACCCTGCTCTAAGCAATGATTCTTGAATTGCATTCCATACTGCATTTTTTGAGTTGTGGAATTCGACAGTCATCCAGCGATTTGGTTTTAATACACGATGATATTCAATAAAACACCGTGTCATTAACTCTTGGTATTCTAAGATACCTTTGCCCTGACTACCATTCATGATAGCTTCCGAACTATTGTTGGTAATATTTCTGATCCACGCTTCCCACATAAAGCTCAATTCCGAGTACATAAGGTTGTCACCAAAAGGAGGATCAGTAAAGATATAGTCGATAGAATTATCGGGGGCAAGAATGTTTGTTGCAGAATTGACCGAAACAACAGTTTTGGGTGTGCTTATTTTGCTTAATGCTTCTGCAAACTTTGTTATTTTCCCCTCATAAGCTATCTCAGGATTAGACTCACAAATAAGGGAAGAAATATATAGGGTCCCGCTTAAAGGATTGTACGGGAAAGAAACCTTCGGTCTATATCTATTAAGTTTGCTAATATTTATTATCTGGCTGGTAAACCAAATTTTCAACAAAGGCATATTCTCTTTCTGAATCAAGTCATAAAGAGTTGATAGATAAATCAATGTTCTTTTGTAAAAGAATTGATGAACACGAGAAATACCGCTGTGATACCCCGCACGCCAACTATCTCCCCATTGAGAGCCTTTTAGCATCATCAAATCGGTAGGATACCATTTGTCGATTCGATAATTTTCAACCTTATCAATTATTGCAAAATCATATTTATCTGGCTTTTTGGATATTTTCCTTCTTCCAGAAGAATAATTGACTACAACCGGAACTTGCTTAACGACAGATACAATTTCATGGGTGGCATCATCCAAGTAAGTGGTTATTGCTCGATCACACGACTTCTTATCTAAACGCGCTTGACAATGAGGACAGATAAAACTATCTGCAACTTTGCCCGTCTCGTCGTCGAATGCCACATCATAGAACACAAGTTCATGTCCGCACTGAGGACAAAGCAAAACATCAGACCATGCTGTATAATTCGCGCGGACTTTTGTGGCTTCTCCAAAGGAAAGCGACATTTGGTTGCTGCTCTGAATCGGCGTTGTTTCATACATCCAGCCGCACAATTCATTGCATCTTTCCAAGATGCTTTTTGCAGTTTTCTCAAACAGTTTTACATCAGTTTCATGATTGTAGTTATATGCGATCAGGGATGCTATTGGCGAAAGGTCACTAAGTATAGCCGATCTTTTCCCCCATTCAGCATCTTCAATCCCTTGTGACACTTGATAGCGCAATTCGTTGTCAGTGCTTCCGCACATATTTGCTGCTACACCGGTCATACCGGTTCCACAAAAGCCATCTAATACAATGTCCCCAGGTTTTGTGTAATGTAGAATGTAGCGCATAATAGCCTTGTGAGGAACTTTGGTGTGGTATGTGTGCGCATTATATATGGGATCGGCTTTGCCTTCACTGACATCAGAAGCAAATGGTTCTCTATGATAATCGTCAGTTTTCTCATCGTAAGGTTTGCCATTTTCTTTTATAAACTCTCCTATAAAAGGATTTGGACAGGCAGTATAATACGGCGCGTCAGACAGAGCAATGATGTCCTCGTCACTGCCAATAGGGAAGCCCTCAATACCCCGCACCTTATCGATGTCTTCTTTTGTGAGTTTTCGCTTTTCCATCGCTTATTCCTCGCTTTCTCTTCTCTTCACAACAATGCGGAGTGTTGCAGAGTCTTTGCCTTTGGTGTAGGCAGAAATGATGTCGTTCAGCTTCGCTTTGAATGTCATTTCATCCAGCGGCGGCAGCTCATCCAATTTTTGAACAAGGTCTTCAATCTCAATGACAACCGGCTCATAGTTCTTGAGCAATGCCTGAATGCTCTTCACAAAGAAGTCATCCACGCGCTGAGGCAGAGAGCCGGAAGCAATGAACTCATCAATTACCTTAGCCTGCTGTGCGCTTAGATACTCTTTCTGGCTTAGAACAATTGGATCGGTAATGGTGTCCATGAGCTGCTTTGTCCATTCGGCAACAAGAGCATCAATGCGATCCTCAAGGTTATCAAGCTGACCGTAGACATTCTTTGCCTTATCCTCAAGGCTGTATCGACAATGAGGACAAATAGGATTGGTCTTCATCTCATTGGGAGTAAGATCGTAGCAAACCTTCAAAGATGCCAAGTCATTCTCGATCTCTCCGAGCTTCGCGGAAGAGAGGATTTCAATAGTACGCAGCTTTCTCAGATTGCTCAGAGCAAGACTTTCCTGAACTTTGCCTCTACGCTTTGCATCTTCGATGCCCAGTCTCTTTTTCTTGTGTTCCTCAAAGTAAATCTCGATGTACTTATCCTTGATTTTCTCAAGCTCAGCGGAAACCTTCTGCGCAGCAGCCTCACCGGTAACACCATCCATGATGTCATCTCTGATAGAACGGAAGGAAGCCTTTGCATTTTCAATCTCAGATTTCAGCGCGGCACCGAGATCAATAAACTCTATGCTGGAAATATAGGTAACAACAGCAGAACACTCAGCCTTGAAAGTAATATACTCAGGGATGAGCTTCAAGAGAGCGATTTTCTTTGCAAGTTCATCTACTTCCTCAGATGTCAGGCTGAAATTGTTCAACTTGGCAGGAGTGTTAAATCTTGCGCCGTAATTGCTGAACTCGTTCTTAACGGCAGTGCAAGCATTTCTCATCATCTGGATCTGCTGCTGATTTGCAAGCGGCTCACCCCAAAGTTCAAAACCGTCATTCAGTTTTCTTTCGAGCAAGACGGAGTTGTTGCAAAGTTCCTGAGCTGCCTTGAGCAAAGCTTCTACGCCTTTTTCGCGATCATTCGGATTGTCCAGAAGAGCAGGATTGATGTCGAGGACATCAAACAGCTTTTTGAGTTCAGCCATAGAAATCTGTGCTGGTTTGGACAGATACTTGAACTCGTACAAGTCCATAACGCTTGTCTTCGGAACTTTATCAAGGGAGGACGCAGTAATCGTTTCGCCGTTCTTCAAAGTGATTACTGCATACCCAGCATAAACCATTGACAGGAAGATGATAGGCGTAAAGATATGCCATACCTTGAACTTCTTGTCGATCTGCCAATACAAACCTTGCTGCTCAAACATATCAGAGAAGTTGAGAACACCTTGTTGCGGCAGAGCCTTAACCTTATCGATATAATATGAAGCGAATTTAGAGCCTTCGGGACGGATCTTGTCCCCGTCGAGAATACCAAAGCTCTGCAACATAGCGGTGGACTGTTGTGTCTTTCTTCCGGCAAAATGGTCGAAAGCAGCACGGGCGTTGTCAGCCATATTTTTACGAGTGATCTTTGTCTTCATGACTGGGCAGTCCGGATAAATTTTATTGAAGTAGCCATCCAGACAGATAGAAGCAGCAAGGTCAATGGTGTCATTGAAAGTGAGGTCGCGGTTATAGCGTCCTTTTAAGACTTCGATCAGCTGCTTGCGCTCTTTGTTATACACAACATCGAAGCAAGTATTCTTGTTTTCGCTGAGATACTTGACCAGCTTTTTACGGAGAATATTTGCCTTCGCGAGATAAGCATCCTTGTCCTTGCCTTCACTGATATCTGCCAAGCTGCAAGAAGCTGCATAGAGAGAAATTGTCTCATGGAACTCATTGCTTGACTTGAAGTAAAAGTACACTTCGTCCTCAAGGTTCTGTCTCGATGCACCGGAGTTCCCATAGGGCGGCATAATGTGAAGGTAGAAATCACGCTCCGGCTGTGCTGTGCTTCTTTCCCCGGGAAGCCCCATAAACAGATAACCTTCACGGAAGATATTGTGCGAATCCCAATTCAGGTCATGCTCGTAGATATTGAAGCCAGAAACATACTGCTTCTTATCCCACTCAAGGCAGCTATACACCACTTGATAGAAATAACGGTTAAGTTCACCGTCAGCCATCAAAGAGGCTTTCTGCTTGATCTTCTCATCGTAGTCAACGACTTTATCTACATCAATGTAATACTGATTGTTTGCCTCGTTGCAAATAATAAACTGACCGGAAACTGTGGTCATGATGTCGCGGAGTGTAGCCTTAACAACACCAAGCAGGAAGTCCGCATCCTGCTCAGGCATCATGAGATACAGACAGAGGTCGTCTTTCAGGTTTTCAGCAGTCAATCCAAACTGAACATCAAGACCATTGGTAGTGAGACGATGTACGCTCAGAGCGTAGATGATCTTTATAGCCAAAGGTTTGTATGCCGGTTTCGGGAAGGATGTATTGATGATACCTTCGAGCTGCTGGCTGGCGTTGACAACACGGCTAATTGTTACATCACTGCGAAGCAAACCGTTGGACTTAATAGCAGTCCAATAGTTATCAAAGGAGATGATACCTGGAGCATCCGGGGGGACATCGGTGTTAAAGATGTCCTTGATCGTTAAGGAGATATTCTTCAAAATGTGACGGTTTTCAATCAAATAAATCTTATTGAAGACATCAATGTATGCCGGATGGATCGGATAGAGATCAACGAACTCGTCCAACTTCGAAGACATACCAGTATAGAGATTACAGAACTTCTCAAGGTGCGCTCTGATGAGGGCTTTCTGTTCTGGAGTCTTCTTCAAGATACGCTCAGAAACAACATACGATGTTGCTTCCTTCGTGATGACGATCTGAGTAAAGCGATCCTTAACATGCATGAGTGTGTCAGAGACAAAGCTGAAACGAGGATTGTCAAAGACTTTTTCCTGAACACCGAAAATTACGCGGAGATTTGACTTTGAACACATCTCGCCCAATGCGCGGAAGAACTCAAGATCAAGTACGATAGCGCGCTCATCACGAGAAGTAAGGTAAGACAAAAACTCGTCAACAACAATCAAATATCCCTTGTCCGGGTATTTATCATTGAACGCCATCATCATGTCCTTGATGAGCTTCTTATTGTCCTTTACTGTGTCAAAATCGGGAACATCATAATCAATTCCACGAGCATCAAAATCCTCTTGAATGAAACCGAAGAGGATCTCACGCAACGACATGGTAACGCCGCCGATTTCAATGCGAAGGACTTCAAACTTCCCGGCAATAGGTTCCATGTTTTTGGCGAACTTTTTATTTTGAAGATACTGCAAGTTATCCGCGTCTTTTGCTATTGCAGAAATGACGGACATCAAGTGAGACTTACCGGTACCATAGTTACCGACAACAAGCACACCCTTGTTGTCAACCACCTCATCCATTTGAAGCTGATCAATAACGGGAGCTTGGAGACTGTCTGCCATTGCTTCGGACATAACATAAGTCTTCACATACTCTCGTGCCTTATTAGCGTCGTCAGCCGTGGTAAGCTGTATGACATCTTCTATCGGGTTAAAACTAATCAGTTCTGAATATTTCATTTCATTTCCTCCTGCTTACACGACACAAACAATGTCATAGTAATCAATTTCGTATTTATGATAGTCAGGTAAACCTTCCTCACTATAAATCAGCGAATTATCTTCAAGTTTTCCTGACCAAATTAGGTCAAACTTTTTTCTCTTACATGAAGCAGTCAGCATCTTAAAAACATCGATCTTGTAGTCAGGATTGAACATTACATCAATGTCCTTGATAACAGACTTTTCGGGTATGGAATCAAGGATTTCGTTGAAGCATTTTTCCAATCTCATTGTTCGTCTGGACGGCTTCAAAGGTAGTAATCTTTCTGCCATTATGGTGTTTATGGATATAGCGTCATCCAAGATTTTTGATGGTGCCGAGCAATAGACAAGGAGACGATAGGTGTCCTTTTCGGCAGCCAGCATATTTGATTTTATGATAATTCCCATCGCTCAAGCTCCACTCTACTTTACCGATTCTATCGTATATTTTTGTGTGTCCAATATTCAGGACTCAACATTATCAGGAACAAACTCTACAATGTCAGCGATGTTGCAATCAAGAGCAACACAAATCTTGCGAAGAGCCTCCATTGAGACATCCTCACCCTTTCTGAGCTTTGTCATGGTGCTGGCTGACAAGCCACTCTTCTTATGAAGATCGCCCTTGCTCATTTCCTTATCAACAAGTAATTTCCAGAGTTTCTTATAGCTTGCTTTCATGATTTCTACCTCCGTATAGAATGTCATTATCTATTATAACACAAACTCTTCGTTTTTTCAAGATGTTCTGAGGAAATTCGGACTTTTTTGTCCGATATGCATGATTTCCTGCGGATTAACGGAACAGATTACACTGAGACGCAGAAAAAGAGCCTATACGACGGTAAATTCGTATAGGCTCTTTGCGTTATTCAAGTTCGCTATTTCGTTTGCTCTCACGATCTTTCGAGGCAGCAGGACTGAGATAGCTGTCTACATTCGCCTTGATGGTGTCGATCTGTTTGCCTTGTTTCTTGAGACTTGCTCTTTCATCGTAGAGCCTCTGTTGTTCTTCGGTGAGCTGTTCCTGCTCAGCTTGGAGAGACTTCAAGCTCGGAAGTTTCCCGTCTCCCCGAATGGCAAGGAGTGTACTCTTAGCCGCCTCAAAGATGACCAACTCGGCTTCGTGTTTTGCTCTGAATGCGGTCTTGTCCTTTGCCTTCTGGAAGGCTTCATAGACCGGCTTGAGCCGCTGATAATTGCTGATGTTTTTGATGATGGGCTGCACCTCACGCAGTCTTGCTTCAACTCTTTTCAGTTCCTCTCCGGTGCGCTCATAGGAGCTGTGGATGTCCTCCACCTTAGACTCAAGGTCAGCGTATTGGAGAAGATTATTCTCGGTGAGATAGTTGAGCGTCTTAGCAGCTTCCTTGAGGTTATTTATCTTCGCCCAGTGTTCATAGCCTTTGCTCTCTTGAGCCTTGATGCTGTTCTGAATGTCGATGATGAGAGAGATACCCTTGCGCTCGGTCTGCATCCTACGCTTGCGAGGATTGCGTCCCTGAATGCGTTCCTTGATGCGCTCTTCGGTATAGTTTTCACCGATGGTTTTTACACGAGTAAAACGCTCCTGTCCCTCAGCTCGGAAGGAGATATACTTGCCGGTTTTGATTTCATATCCGGCTTCTTGCATGAGCTTGAAGAACTCATTGTAGTCTTTCGCAGTGATGACCAGACGGTCAATCGTCTTCTTGAGTTTCTGCTTCCAGCTCGTTCCTTTCTTTGCCTCGGTGTACTCCTTGTAGTCCATGCCTTTGCTCTGTGAGGGAGGGATCACAGACAGCCCGTGTTCCTTGCAGATTTCATCACTCAGAAGTCGCAGCTCTCGGTATGTTCGTTTATTGCTCCGGTAGGAATGGTAGTCCACAAAGTTGACGGCATTGAAGATGATGTGATTGTGACAATGCCCTTTGTCTATGTGTGTTGCGATGACATACTCATACTTACCCTTGAGCCATTCATCAGCGAATTGCTTGCCGATCTCGTGTGCAACTTCCGGCGAGACTTCGCCCACATCGAATGACTGAATGAGGTGTCTGGCTATGACTTTGGGGATCTGCGCTCCTTGCTGCTCGGCAAGGTTTCGTGTCCATTCAAACTCTTTGGCAGCACTCTCACCGGCAGCACATCCGAAGGAGGAAACAAGCAGTTCATCATCGGTCTTTTTCGGATCAATGATGTAGGCTATCGCTTTGTTTACAGTTCCTCGGATTGGCTTGATTTTAGTAACTGCCATATCTCTTTCTGCCTCTCTTTCAGCTCTGCAACATCGTCCTCATAGAAGTGTCCGGTGGAGTTGATGCGCTTGCAAATATGGTTGATGTTTGAGGCTGCACGGCTGACTGCTGCTGCGAGTTTTTTCTGCTGCGTGTAGTCCACCTTGATGATGTAACCGTCAATCGCCATCTTACGAAGATACGCTCCCATGTTCTTTGTACCAAGCTGTTTCATCTTTCCTTTGATAATCCGCTTCTCGTCATCTGAAACAAAGAAGAGTATCTGATTTGGTCGTGTTCTGTTTGCCATAAGCGTTTTGTCCTTTCGTAAAGATAGAGGGTTTGGGAGACATCCCAACAAGCATTTTTCTGGATTAAGGGGAGGGCTTCCTTAATCGAAAATCGCCGTGTGCATATACACCGGCTGTGCTTGCTATTCTCTAAAATCGTATTCCATCGTAGGTACCCCCCGCAAAACACCCCTTCGTAATACAACGGACAAAAGCCTTCGGTTTTTGGGGGTGCATACAGAAAAAAGACGCTCGAAAGCGTCCTTCTCCGTCAGTATGCAATTACTTCTTGCGTCTCTTTCCTCGTTTCTCGTAGTCCTCGTCGATGCGCTTTTTCCAATCGGCACCGAGAGGCGCACTGCATCGTACAGCGCAGATCGCTTCACTCAGCACCTCGTAGTTGAGCTGCGTTCCCTCGCGGTCAGAGTGGTAGTTGACCGCTCGGTCTGCTCCGATTCCAAAATGCTTTGCCGTCTCCACTGCATCAATGTTTGCACCGAGGAACAGAAACTCCCAGCCGTACTTCTCCTTCTGTCGCTCAATCATTTTCTTGACCTTCTCGCTATCATAACGGCGGCTTGCATTCTCCATGCCGTCCGTCGTGATGACGAACAGCGTGTGTTCAGGAACATCCTCAGATCTTGCGTACTAATGGACATTTCCAATGTGATGAATTGCTCCGCCGATAGCATCCAGAAGGGCGGTGCAGCCGCGAACAGAATAGTCCTTGTCGGTCATCGGCTCGACCTTTTGAACCGGTACGCGGTCATGAATAACCTCACTCACGTTGTCGAAGAGGACGGTAGAGATCAATGCCTCACCATTCTCTTTTTTCTGCTTTTCAATCATGGAGTTGAAGCCTCCGATGGTGTCTGCCTCAATCCCACTCATAGAGCCGCTGCGGTCAAGAATAAATACGATCTCGGTCAAGTTCTTTTTCATGTTCAGTACCTCCGTATATATAAGAAAATATGACTGCTCGGTTGCTTACCTTACAGTCATATTATAATAAAAATCGTATTCGGTTTGGTCGCATGGCAAGCGACAATTCCTATTTAGCCCTCGCTGAAATTATCCTTGCCAACGCCACACAGGGGGCATTCAAAATCATCGGGAAGGTCTTCAAACTTTGTACCGGGTGCGATACCGTTGTCGGGATCACCAACAGCTTCATCATATTCCCAGCCGCACACATCGCAGATGTATTTCATTTTGCATCCTCACTTTCCATCAATTTTTTCAATCCGTCAATCAGTGCGTCAATCTCCATGCCGCTTCTCTCGCTCATGTCAGAGATCGTCACCTTTGGGATCATGAGCTTACCCATCGGAGAGCTGATCATCGCAAATTTGGGATTGACCTTAGAGAGCCTTGCCTTGATGTTCGGGTAGGCTTCCAGAAGGTCCTTGAGCCTTGTATCTTTGTTCAGTTCCATCATATCGCACCTCACATGACCTTTACATCGGGATTTTTCTCGCCAAACTTTTCTTTCAGTCCAGCGCAGATTTCTTCTCGGCTGACACCCTTCTTTTCGGACTGCTTGACGAACTTGTATGCCGCAAATAAAGTGGACGGACCGATTTCAGAGCTGAAATATCCGATGCCCTGATTCCATGCAAACAGCTCAAACACATCGTCCAGAGCCTTGCTGTCAAGCCCGTGAATATATGCCTTGACCAGCTCTCTTGTTGCCTGACGCATTCTTCCTGCACCAACTGCATTGGTAAGGGAGAGCAGCAGCCTCGTCTCATAGGGAAGGAAGCGTCGTTCATCATTCCATGTTAAATCCCAGAAGTTCACCGCAATATCCGCAAGGTCATTGTCGATCATGGGGAAGTTAGTCAGTGCTGCCGGACGCATGGGAATATCTCCGTCTTCCTTTTTGTCCTCGACACGATAGAAATACACATGGTACTCGTCGGCGGAAACCTTGTCGGTGTATCGCTCAAAGCCAAGCTGCTCCATCACCTCATAAAGAGGGATCGGCTCGAAGGTCTGCACGATATGCAGTCCCTCGCCAACGGCAAGCTGTTCTGCTTGCTTCTTGAGACCGGGAAAGAAGTTTCCTGCAACGCCTCGTACATCAACGACCTTAAACTCATTTACTTTGTTGTTCCAATTTTCGTAACTCATATTCAAATCTCCTTTTCGTTAATCAATAATTCTTCCGTCGGTGGAAATGGTAACTACTTGCCAAGGAATGAACTTGCCACTTGCTTGCAGTGCGTTTTGTGCTGCTGCCTGAATCCCTCCGCAGCAAGGAACTTCCATTCTCAGGATGGTCACGGACTGAATGTTATTATTCTTGATAATCGCCGTCAGCTTCTCGGTATAGTCAACCGCATCCAGCTTCGGACAGCCAATCAAAGTTACCTTGCCCTTCATAAACTCCTCGTGGATATTGGCATAGGCATAAGCGGTACAATCCGCAGCGATCAGGAGCTTTGCTCCGTCGAAAAACGGTGCGTTCACCGGCACGAGCTTGATTTGGCAAGGCCACTGTCCAAGTCTGGAAACAGGCTTCGCAGTGCTTGCCGGTGTGTCCTCCTGCGCTTCTTTTCTGAATGTCATCATGCGAGAGCCGGGACAACCGCCTCCATGATGGTTATGTTCCGTATTGCTCATTATCGTTCCTCCATTCTTCTGCTGATGCGCTTTTACAGCGGCTTCGTCGTATGCCGGGGCTTCACGCTCTTCAAAGGTGATCGCACCCATCGGACAACTCGGCAGACAGTCTCCCAGTCCGTCACAGAAATGCTCTCTTGTGAGCTTCGCCTTACCGTCAATGATCTCGATGGCTCCTTCGTGACAAGCCGTGGCACAAAGTCCGCAGCCGTTACATTTATCTTCATCAATACGGATGATTTTCCGAATTTCCTTTGTCATTTTCTTCGCCCTCCTTGATTTTCTGAGCTTATTATAGTATAATCTCGAATAGAAGTATGTGGTTATAACCACATTTTGCAGAAGCGAGGAAAAATCTTTGAAAAGCGAATTTCTAATGTCCAACAGACTATTCAGGGGCATGGAGCAAAGTGAAATCGACTCTGCGCTGGATGCTCTTGATGCAGCGTATAAGTCCTACGAAAAGGGAGAAAATATCCTTCACGCCGGAGACAAAACGGACAGCGTTTGCGTCGTGGTTTCAGGCAGCGTTACTATCGAAAGCAATGATATGTGGGGCAACCGCACCATTCTGAACATCATGGATGCCGGTGACTTTTTTGCGGAAACCTACGCCGTTTTGAAGAATGAAACCTTGCTGGTAGATGCCGTGGCAAATGAAAAATCCGAAGTGTTATTCCTTCGGATCGGCAAGCTGTTTGGCGGCATAAATCCTCAGCCGTGGCAAAATAAGCTGGTTAGAAATCTTCTGATGATCTCTGCAAGCAAAAACCTTATGCTGTCGGGGCGTTCCTTCCATATCTCACCGAAGACAGTGCGCGGCAGGATCATGGCATATCTAAACTCGGTGTCCCTAAAAAAGCGCAGCAAGATGTTTGACATTCCCTTTGACCGTCAGCAGATGGCAGATTATCTCAACCTTGAACGCACTGCGCTATCAAAAGAGCTTGGTCGCATGAAACGGGAAGGTATTATTGACTTCCATAAAAATCACTTCAAAATACTTTGAAAAACCAGACCTCCATGCCATAACGAAGCATGGAGGTCCTGTTTATATCTTTCAGTAGCTTTGGTCGAGCATCCCTTTGAAAAGATCGCTTTCGATATTTATGATGTCATCCATCGGTATCTTCTTGCCGTTTGTCAGGATCAGCAGACGCTCGTATTCATCGAAGCGTTTCAGGTTGCCGGTCACAGTCACATACGCACCACCAGATTTCCTTGCATCGGGGAGGAAGTAGATAATGGTGATTTCCGGCTGTTCGTCTATCATCTCGATGAGGTAGGCTTGCTTCATATCAAGAGCTGCCTTCGTGTCCTCATCCAATTCTATCTTCTCGTCCGTCAGACGCCCGGTTTCCTTTATCGCTGCATCGTAGCCGGTGAGAGCTGCGAAGGGAGAGAATTGAGCTGCGCGATCCAGCATGGACATCTGTGGTCTTATTTTTGAAACATGATGCGGCAGATTGATTATATCATCGTACATTCAAATCCCTCCACCAGTCTGAAATATCATGATTGGCTCAACCTTAAATGCAGAATTAAGACTTGCTTTTTCCTTTCGGCAACCTTCATGGAAACCTTTGTGACAAAGCCTAATTTCTTGCCCAGCAGTTTCAATGCATCTGGAAAGAATGTTTTCTCTTCTAACAGTTCCATGCCGCATTTGTCCGCAAATTCCTTGCTATCGTTAATGCCGAAGTACATAATAGCACTGGCATTTCCGGTGCGCTTGATAAACCAGTTCGTAAACTTCAATCCAGATTCACTTGTAGCATCAAACAGTATCTCACCTTGCGGAAATGCCTTTGCACATCCCTTGATGAAAGCGATGATCTCTTCTTCGTGGAAATACTGAAACACGCCGGACACAACCAGCAGAGTAGGGATAGCACAATCCATCTCTTTCACCCACTCCAGCTTAAACATATCACCGGCAATAAGCGTTTCATTTTCACGCTGACCGAATACCTGTTTTCTGGCTTCGATTACTTCCATCAGGTCAGCTTCATACCAATGAACAGTCGTATTGTTGATTTTTTTATTCAGGCGGTCATAGGCGGTTTCCAGACCCGCACCCAAATACACAACATTGCATTCGCTGTGTTTGGTAGCAAAAGCATACACCGCCTTATCCATATTGTAATAACGGGCAACAGATGCCATATTGCTGTATTCAGACGATCCCTTGTCAGCCCCCTCCGGCAGATATTGCTCCAGTTCCAAAGCCTTTTCGTCAAAAAAATACTCAGGGAATTTCTTTGAAATATTGATTCTTGCTACTAAGGGAACAAACAATGTGTTTGCAACACCATCAAAATTATTCATGTTCTTTACCTCTGTCTTGTGTGTATTTTTTACCAAAAATAAAATCAGATTTTCTAAGCCTTGTGACCTCCAATCTGTGCGTTACGATCCTTCGCCGTCGCGCCTTCCTCCAAGTTCATGCCTTTGAGGATTGCGTTCTTCCCGAACTTCTTTTTGATGGTCAACATGGCTTGCTGCATTTTCTTTTCACGTTCAAGCTCGGCGCGTTCCTGCTCCTGCTTTGCCTCAAGAGCTGCGTAGTCCGTGAAGAGGTCAAGCTGTTCAAAGTCTCCGTTCTTCTTTGGTGCATCAGCTTCGGGCAGGACATGGTTTGCAACGATGTTCAATCTGCGCACGAGAAGGTTTTTATCCACGATCCGGTCGAAGAGTTCTGACACAGCACACATTATTTTGCGGGTAGATGATGTGTGACCGTCGAGGTTGA
>OMGX01000412.1_pt1 | contig 25093 bp, 19 predicted proteins | sample 1674381 | NCBI WGS metagenome assembly OMGX01 (sample SAMN05578582, study PRJEB25193) | human gut metagenome | biome: Human Microbiome; feature: human-associated habitat; material: feces | host: Homo sapiens | place: USA:Birmingham | reverse complement strand
GAGTTCAGACGTGTGCTCTTCCGATCTCCCTTTACATCTTTTTTTCGGTATCCGCTATAATAAAAACATCTTAAAAAACACCGAACAAAAAATGTAAAGGGAGGAAATGGAACATGAAGAAAAAAATTATGGCAGCGGCTATGACAGCAGCAATGGTGGCAGGACTTGCAGGAACAACCAGTGTATTTGCAGCAGAGGATACCATTACCGTTGGATTTTCACAGGTTGGTGCAGAATCTGACTGGCGTACCGCTAACACAGAGTCCATGAAAACTACATTTTCCGAGGAAAACGGATATGAACTGATTTTTGACGATGCTCAGCAGAAACAGGAGAATCAGCTGACAGCAATCCGTAACTTCATTCAGCAGGAGGTAGATTACATTCTTCTTGCTCCTGTAACAGAGACCGGCTGGGACACTGTTCTTCAGGAAGCAAAGGATGCCGGAATTCCGGTTATCATCGTTGACCGTATGGTAGACGTTTCTGACGACAGCCTCTACACAACATGGATCGGAACAGACTCTCTCCTTGAGGGACGTAAAGCAGCTGAGTGGCTGAATGCATATGCAACTGCAAAAGAGATTGCTCCGGAAGATCTTCATATTGTAGATATTCAGGGAACCATCGGCTCCACTGCTCAGATCGGACGTTCCCAGGGTCTTGAAGAAGGCGTTGAGAAATACGGATGGGATCTTCTTGAACAGCAGTCCGGTGAGTTTACACAGGCAAAAGGACAGGAAGTTATGGAGTCCATGCTGAAAAAATATGATAACATCAACGTTGTATACTGTGAGAACGACAACGAAGCTTTCGGTGCTATCGATGCCATTGAAGCTGCAGGTAAAACAGTAGGAAGCGATATTGCAAACGGTGAGATTCTTGTTATCTCCTTCGATACTACAAACGCAGGTCTTACAGAGACACTTGCAGGCAGAATCGCATGTGACGTAGAGTGCAACCCACTTCATGGACCGCGTGCAGAGGCTCTGATCAAAGAACTTGAAGCAGGAAACGAAGTTGAAAAACTTAACTATGTAGACGAAGAAATCTTTGCTACAGACGATACCGTTGCTTCTGTAACAGCAGTAAACAGCCTTGATGAAGAAGCTGAATATGCAGTTACACCGATTACACAGGAGATTATTGACGGACGTGCATATTAATGAAAGCCTGAAAGAGGATTTTAATATATGCAGGAGCTTTTATGAAAGCTGAGTAACAGAAAATGAATCCGGAGCGTGGCACATAATTCGGAAAACCCGGATCAGTGGACCACGCTCCTTTTATGCTCAAAATCAGACAAAAATGCAGGATACGGAGCATTTTTACGGAAAAACAGTTTTTAGGGAAAGCAGGTGGAAAGAATATGGAACAAAATGTTGTGCTGGAAATGCGTGATATCAGTAAAAATTTTACCGGTGTCCGTGCCCTTTCCCATGTGGATTTTACTTTACGAAAAGGTGAGATCCATGCGTTGATGGGGGAAAACGGAGCCGGAAAATCCACGCTGATCAAGGTTCTGACCGGCGTGCATGAATTTGAGAGCGGAACCATCCGTATGGATGGAAAGACAGGAGATATCATCAATCATTCTCCTCAGGAGGCACAGGAAAACGGTATCAGTACCGTATACCAGGAAGTAAATCTCTGTCCCAACCTGACAGTGGCAGAAAATCTTTTTATCGGACGTGAGCCGCGGAAGATGGGAATGATAAACTGGAAGGAAATGAATGAACGGTCAGAAAAGCTTCTGGAAAGCCTGAACATTCATGTACCTCCCACACAGATGCTGGATGAATGTTCGGTGGCGATCCAGCAGATGATCGCTATTGCCCGTGCGGTAGATATGAAATGTCAGGTGCTGATCCTGGATGAGCCTACTTCTTCACTGGATGACGATGAAGTGGAAAAATTATTTGTGCTGATGAGAAGACTTCGTGACGAAGGCGTAGGTATTATTTTTGTTACCCATTTCCTGGAGCAGGTTTATGCAGTCTGCGACAGGATCACTGTTCTCCGTAACGGTGAACTGGTAGGGGAATATGAGACAAAGGATCTGCCCCGTGTTATGCTGGTAGCCAAGATGATGGGTAAAGATTTTGAGGATCTGGCTGATATCAAAAGTGCTCACGAAGGAAAAAGAACAGCAGAAACCACTCCGGTCATTGAAGCAGAAGGAATCGGACATAAAGGCACCATTAAGCCCTTTAATATTAAGATCAACAAAGGCGAAGTTATTGGTCTTACCGGACTTTTGGGTTCAGGACGTTCCGAACTGGTACGTGCGATTTACGGCGCTGACAAGGCGGACAGCGGCAAGCTGAAGGTAAACGGCAAAGAAGTGAAGATCAACAGTCCTCTGGATGCCATGAAGCTTGGTATGGCATATCTTCCTGAGGATCGTAAGGCAGAAGGTATTATTGCAGACCTTTCTGTAAGAGAAAATATCATCATTGCTCTTCAGGCAAAACGCGGCATGTTCCATCCATTAAGCCGTAAGGAAATGGAAGAGGCGGCAGATAAGTATATTGACATGCTTCAGATCAAGACTGCCAGCCGGGAAACACCGATCAAGAGCCTTTCAGGAGGAAACCAGCAGAAGGTGATCCTGGGAAGATGGCTGCTGACAAATCCGGAGTATCTGATTCTGGACGAGCCTACCAGAGGTATTGATATCGGTACAAAGACAGAGATCCAGAAGATCGTGCTGGATCTTGCAGATGAAGGAATGGCAGTGACCTTTATTTCTTCTGAGGTAGAGGAAATGCTTCGTACCTGCTCCCGTATGGCGGTTCTCCGCGACGGTGAAAAGGTAGGGGAACTGGAGGAAAGCGAACTGTCCCAGAGCAGCATCATGAAGGCCATTGCAGGAGGTGACGATAAGAATGAATAAGAGTAAATTAAAAAAGATCACAAGCGCAAGGCTTTTTCTCCCTGTCGTGTGTCTGATCGCCGTGCTTTTGATCAATGTGATAAAAACACCGGACTTTTTTAATGTATCTATTCGTAACGGTGTCCTTTACGGATATATTATTGACGTAATAAACCGTGCTTCGGAACTGGTCATCCTGGCAGTGGGAATGACTCTGGTAACGGCAGCTTCCGGCGGACAGGATATCAGTGTAGGCGCAGTAATGGCAGTGGCAGCAGCTGTAGGCTGTCAGATTCTTTCCGGGGGACAGACTTCGGTTACGGAGTATCAGAATCCTCTTATCCTTGCAGTACTGGCAGCCCTTCTTGCAGCTGCATTATGCGGGGCATTTAACGGACTTCTGGTGGCAAAGCTGCATATACAGCCAATGGTCGCTACTTTGATTCTTTATACGGCAGGACGAGGAATTGCACAGCTTGTTACAAACGGACAGATCACCTATATCCGTGTGGACTCCTACAAAATGGCCGGCGGCTATATCGGCAAGTGCCCGATTCCGACACCGATCTTTTTTGCCGTTGTTACAGTTGTGATAGTTGCACTGATCCTGAAAAAGACGGCTCTTGGACTTTATATTGAAAGTGTTGGCATTAACGGTAAGGCAGCCCGTCTGGTTGGTTTGAATTCTACTATGATCAAATTTCTTACCTATGTGATCTGCGGTATTCTGGCAGGTATTGCAGGAATCGTTGCATCCAGCCGTATTTATTCTGCAGATGCAAATAACATTGGTCTGAACCTGGAAATGGATGCCATTCTGGCAGTTGCTCTTGGGGGCAACTTCCTTGGAGGCGGTAGATTCAGTCTGGTAGGTTCCGTGATCGGCGCTTATACCATTCAGGCTCTCACTACAACTCTTTATGCAATGAATGTAAAAGCTGACCAGCTTCCTGTATATAAGGCTATCGTTGTTATTATTATCGTAACGCTTCAAAGCGAAGTATTTAAGAAATTTATTGCCGGACTGAAAAACAAAAAAGCTTCCGGTACAGTGGCAGAAGGAGGGCAGAAAGCATGAAACAGAAAAAGAAAATGACAAGTACAGGCTTTCTTCTGCTGATCACTATTGTATTATTCTTTGTTATGTATGCAGCAGGCATGGTGATCTTTGCAGATAAAGGCTTTGCAAAACCACAGATGTTTTTGAATCTGTTTGTATCAAATGCCGGACTTCTTGTTATTGCATGTGGACTTACCATTGTAATGATCACGGGAGGAATTGATATTTCTGTTGGTTCTGTTACTGCACTTGTATGTATGGTGATGGCAGATCTGATGGAAAATAAAGGTGCAAGCGCTTACGTGGCAGTTCTGGCGGCGCTTGGAATCGGACTTCTTTTTGGTATTGTTCAGGGATATCTGGTAACTTATATGGGAATCCAGCCTTTTATTGTAACACTGGCAGGTATGTTTTTTGGACGAGGTCTGACTGCGATCATCAGCACAGATATGATCGCCATTAAAAACAAATTGTTCCTGAAATGGGCAAACTATCGTTTTTACATGCCTTTTGGTTCTACAAATAAAAAAGGAAAATTTATCCCGGCTTACATACCTCCTACCGTTGTGATCGCTCTGATCGTTGTGATCCTTTGTGCGATCCTTCTGAAATACCGTAAATTCGGACGTAAGCTCTATGCTATCGGCGGAAATAAACAAAGTGCCCTGATGATGGGCCTGGACGTAAAGAAAACTATGTTTAAGGCATATGTACTGAACGGATTTCTTGCAGGTCTTGGCGGTTTCCTGTTCTGTCTGAACAGCTGTGCCGGATTCGTAGAGCAGGCAAAAGGTCTTGAAATGGACGCTATCTCTTCGGCAGTTATTGGCGGAACCCTTCTTTCCGGCGGTGTGGGAACTCCTATCGGAACTATGTTTGGCGTTCTGATCAAAGGTACGATCTCCAGTCTGATCACTGCACAGGGCTCACTTTCCAGCTGGTGGGTAAGAATCGTTCTTTCTGCCCTTCTGTGCTTCTTCATTGTGATCCAGTCTGTATTGGCTTCTGCGAAAAAGAAAAAATGATGGGTGTGGAAAAAGAAAGATAAAGATTGATGTTTCACCGGAAGGATATTATAATAAAAACATGATATGATTAAAAACCGGGAGGATTTACAATGGGTGTAAATGAAACAAAAGAAATGATCTTAAATAACAAGACAGCTCTGGGTATCGAATTTGGTTCTACCCGGATCAAGGCTGTTCTTGTGGATGCAGAAAATGCTCCGATCGCATCAGGAAGCTATGACTGGGAAAACCGTCTGGAAGATGGAATCTGGACTTATCATCTGGAAGATATCCAGGCAGGTCTCCAGGGCAGCTACAAGGCTCTTGCAGAGGATGTAAAGGAAAAATACGGTGTAGAGCTGACAAGTGTAGGCGCTCTTGGCGTCAGTGCCATGATGCACGGATATATGCCGTTTAATAAAGAAGGAGAGCTTCTGGTTCCTTTCCGTACCTGGAGAAATAATATCACTGCACAGGCTTCTGAGGAACTGATGGAACTGTTCCAGTATAATATTCCTCAGAGATGGAGCATAGCTCATCTTTATCAGGCAATCCTGAATAAAGAAGAGCATGTGAAGGATATTGATTTTATGTGTACTCTGGAAGCATATGTACACTGGCAGCTGACAGGCAGACGTATCCAGGGTATCGGCGATGCAGCAGGTATGTTCCCTGTTGATCCGGAAACAAAAGATTACAATGAAGAAATGGTACAGAAGTTTGATAAGCTTGTGGAGCCTTATGGATTCTCATGGAAACTTCGTGACATCATGCCGGAAGTTAAAGTTGCAGGAGAGGAAGCAGGAATTCTTACAGAAGCCGGAGCAAAACTTCTTGACCCGTCCGGAAAACTTCAGGCAGGTATTCCTATGTGTCCGCCGGAAGGCGATGCAGGAACCGGAATGGTGGCAACAAACAGCGTAAGACAGAGAACAGGTAATGTTTCTGCCGGTACTTCTGTATTTGCCATGATCGTTCTGGAAAAAGAGCTGTCCAGACCATATAAAGAGATCGATATGGTTACCACTCCGGCAGGCGATCTGGTTGCTATGGCTCATTCCAATAACTGTACTTCTGACTTGAATGCATGGGTGAATGTATTTAAGGAATTTACAGAGGCAATGGGAATGGAAGTGGATATGAACAAGCTTTTCGGCACCCTTTACAACAAAGCTATGGAAGGTGATGCAGACTGCGGCGGACTTTTGTCTTACTGCTACTTCTCCGGAGAGCATATGACTGGCTTTGAAGAAGGACGTCCTCTTTTTGTACGTTCCCCTGAAAGCAGATTTACACTTGCAAACTTTATGAGAACGAATCTGTATACCTGTCTTGGCGCTATGAGAGTGGGTCTGAACCTTCTTCTGGAAAAAGAACAGGTAAAGATTGACAGACTTCTGGGACACGGCGGACTCTTTAAGACAAAGGGTGTAGGCCAGCAGATCCTTGCCGATGCAGTAAACGCACCGGTTTCTGTAATGGAGACTGCAGGTGAAGGCGGCGCATGGGGTATTGCACTTCTGGCTTCCTATCTGATTAACAAAGAAGATGGAGAAGAACTTGCGGATTATCTGGATAATAAAGTGTTTGCAGGAAACGAAGGCAGCACCCTGGATCCGGATCCGGCAGGAGTAGAAGGCTTTAATGTATTTATGGAAAGATACATGAAAGGTCTGGAGATCGAAAGAGCAGCAGTTGATTCAAAAATCTGGTAAAAGATAAAATAAGAAGAAATAAAGCAGGGTTCTGTTTCTGAAATGAGAGACAGAGCCCTGCTTTTATCTTTTTAATAAGATCTTCCTGTAAAAATACAGACAGTTCGTGGACGCATGATAAAGTCACCTGTAATCCTGGTTTCCTGTCCCTGAGGATAGAAATATCTTCCCTGTCCGTCACCATAGGTATTGACACTTAAATACCATGCACCTCGTTTTCGAAGATCAGGGAGAGTAACTGTTACATCTTCCCAGTAGGTATTTACGCAGATACAGACCAGATCGTCTCTTCCTTTTTCTTTGTCATAGCCGGCGAAGCTGACAGTAAAGGTACGGGCATCTCTGGGAATCGTGACATCTTCTGCATTGGTATTGTGAGTGTGCAGCGGATCCATACCGCAGACAGCATCAGGCAGTTTTTTGCGTATCACAAGATGTTCTTTTCTATAGGCGATCATGAATTTGAAGAATTCAAAAAGATCTTTATTTTTATCCAGAAGGCTCCAGTCCAGCCAGGAAACTTCATTATCCTGACAATAGCTGTTGTTGTTTCCGAATTTTGTATTTCCGAATTCATCTCCGGCAAGGAACATAGGAGTGCCACGGCTGCACAGAAGAACTGCACAGGCGTTGCGGATCATTCGGTAACGCAGCTTCAGTACTTCCGGATCGTCGGTTTCTCCTTCGGCGCCGCAGTTCCAGCTGCGGTTGTCGTTGGCGCCGTCAGTATTGTCCCAGCCGTTCATTTCATTATGTTTGTCATTATAGGCATAGAGATCATACATGGTAAAACCGTCGTGACAGGTAAGGAAATTGACACAGGAATTATAACCGGCATAATTCCCTTTAGGATTATCATAATAGCCGCCGTAAAGATCTCCGGATCCGGAGATACTCCATGCAGCGTCCCAGGACTGCCAGCAGTCGCCTTTCAGAAAACCTCTGAGAGAATCACGGTACCGTCCGTTCCATTCTGCCCAGCGTCCGCTTGCAGGAAAGCTTCCCACCTGATACATGCCGCCGGCATCCCAGGCTTCTGCGATCAGCTTGACATTGCGCAGAAGAGGGTCAGAAGCAAGCGTGCGGAGAAGAGGGGGATTGTTCATAGGAGAACCATCCTCATTTCGGCCAAGGATACTTGCCAGGTCAAAACGGAACCCGTCTACCCGGTAATTTACCGTCCAGTATCGAAGGCATTCCAGGATCATCTGTTGGACCACAGGATGGTTGCAGTTCAGTGTATTCCCACAGCCGCTGAAATTGTAGTAATTTCCATCAGGAGTCAGCATGTAATAAATATTGTTGTCAAAGCCTTTGAAGCAGAAGGTTCTTCCAAGTTCGTTTCCCTCGGCAGTATGGTTAAATACCACATCCAGGATTACTTCGATACCATTGTCATGAAGGGATTTGATAAGGGTCTTCAGTTCCGTTCCCTCACGGTTATATTCGTTGACGGAGGTGTAGCTGGTATTGGGGGCAAAAAAGCTGACTGTGTTATAGCCCCAGTATTCCAGAAGACGATTGCCGTTTACTTCCCGGGCATTCATAGTTTCGTCAAACTCAAAGATAGGCATCAGTTCAACCGCATTGACGCCAAGCTCTTTCAGATAAGGGATCTTTTCCATCAGTCCGGCAAAGGTTCCGCGGTTTTTTACACCGGAGGAAGCGTGTTCTGTAAATCCTCTTACATGAAGCTCATAAATAATAAGATCACTGAGTTCTTTTTTTGACTGAGGCATGTCTCCCCAGTTAAAGGAATCCTTTACCACCCGGGCATGGTAGGTGGGCTCCCAGTGGGTTCCCCAGATCCTCTGTCCGGAAACAGCCTTGGCATAAGGATCCAGAAGGATATTTTTTTTGTCAAAAAGTAGTCCTTTGTTCGGATCCCAGGGACCGTCCACACGGTAGGCATATTCGAAATCCCGGATATCCAGGCCATAAACGATCATGGAATATACATCGCCGATCTTGTAGGCTTCGGGAAAAGGAAGAACGGCAAAGGGCTTTTCCTCCGCATTGTGGAACAGAAGAAGTTCACAGGCTGTTCCGCCGCAGGTATGGATGGTAAAATTCACTCCATTTTGAAGCGGTGTGGCGCCGTTCAGGTCAAACATTCCCGGACTGACAGGAAAACCGGCAATTTCTCCGGTAGGGTAAACCTCAAGGGGATATTCGGAAATAAATTTCTGATTATAGGAATTCATGATAAGATCCTCCTTGCATTATTCCTGAAAAAGTTCTTCGCATTTCTGCAGTATTTCCTGATTTCTTTTTTCATAATCTACATTCATCGTATGGATCTCTCCGCGAAGGAACATTTCCATTCCCTGTACCAGTCCGTCTTCGCTGTTTGGCAGAAGAGTGCCGCCGTACTTCTGGATAAAGGCTCTTGCTCCGTTTACGTCACAGGCAGCTGCAGGAACTCCCAGAATATCTGCTTCGGGAACTACCAGAACCTGTCCTTCATAGAAGGAAGACAGAAGGAAAAGGTCGCAGGATCTGACTACAGGCATGGGATTGCTCATATATTTAATAAGGATAATATGGCTGCTGCTTGCCGCTGATTCTGCAAGCTTACAGGTATGTTCGTAGAGATCTCCTCGGCTTCCCATAATGATCAGCCAGGTATCAGGATGTTCTTTCCAGAACCGTGTAAAAGCACGGATCAGACGTTCATGCCCTTTTTCAGAAGAAAAACGACCTACATTGATGAATTTCAGGTCATTGCCTTCAAGAACCTCCATAAGCCTGCTTAAGGGAACGGTGGATTCCGTTTCCGGATCAAAGGAAACAGGAAGCTGTCCAAGATTTTGGATCCTTTTGTAGTCCATGATATTGGAAATAACACGTACTTTTTCCGGATGGCCTCCGATATGGTCGGCAGAGGCGCGGACATCTTCTCCTACGGGAACTACATGGTCATAAGATGCATATGCTTTTTGCAGAAGGTAAAAGCTTGGATTATGTTTTTCAGCGACCCATTTTTCCATATCATTGTGCGCCCAGATAGTGCGGGTACAGGGCGCCTTTTCCAGAAGAGCGATCATATAATTCTCATAGCCGTCATAGTGCACTACATGGTCAAAGGAAACACAGCCGAAATGCTTTTTCCATTCTCTCCGATAAGCTTTATCCAGACGTTTTCCGATGCCGAAAGCAGTGATGCCGAATCTCAGGTAAATAAGCTGTGCGATGGCAGTTATCACATCAAGATTCATTTCTGTTGCCAGAGGGTAGAAATGATAGCCCTCCGGGACACTTTGAAGCCGTTTCGGATCCTCTTTGAGAGAAATAGAACGGTACGAAATATAGTAGTCACATTTCTCGGGATCCAGATTACGTACCAGACTGTAAAAAGCAGTTGTGATTCCATTAGGCTGAAGACTTCCTGCATACAGGAGGACTTTTTTCTTTTTGGTACCGGGCATGGCTGCTTCCTGACAGATCTTTTCTTCTAAAAGGACATGACGGCAGATATCCCTGGTGGCATTTGCCTGTTCAAATGTGGCATATTTCCGGAGAAAATCATCGTCCGGGTGACCGGAGTCTTTTTTCAGTTCGGCAGCAAGCTCTTCCGGAGTACGCAGAATCGGGAACGGATAGGCAGAAATATCCTCGTACATTCCGCGATGTCCCTGGTAATCTTCCATATCATAGGCAAACAGCAGGATCCTTCTGCCGGTAACAGCAAAGTCATACATAACACTGGAGTAATCAGTGATAAGTACATCACAGGCATTCAGGATTTCATAAGTGTCATATTCCGTCGGGAAAGGACGGATATGCTGATAGGAATCCGTATCCAGCTGGCTCTGAACAAGTGGATGGAGCTTTACCAGAAGAATCTGCTGATCGGTCAGCTGCTGATCCATACGTCTGAGATAATCCTTAACAAGAGCAACGTAGGAGTCCTTTTCTACGGCATCGGTCTTTCCGCGGAAAGTAGGCATATAAACGCTTAACTGGATACCGGAATAGCCCAGTTTCTCTTTCAGCAGGGCGCCTTTTTCCGGATGAAAAAAAATACAGTTTCGGGGATATCCCTCATGAAGGATGGTTCCCTGATAAAGTTCTGTCAGATTAGTGGCTCCGGCCATTTTTTCTTCCATATACAGGTTAGGGAATACCAGATAATCTGACTGAAGAAGATTACGCATGACGTTTCCTGCATCATAGCGTTCTTCTTCGTTATCCTGAGCCATTCTTTTCAGAGGTGTTCCATGCCATACGTTTAGTATGGTCTGTCCCTCTTTTTTTATATAGCGTCCCGGAAAGGTAGTATCATTGATCAGCCAGCCGGCTTTTGCCAGATGATGATAATAAGATGGCATTGAGGTATGGACAAAACCATCTATCTTGATACCGTATCGTTCCAGCTCCTTTTTGATCTGTTCTTTTTTATCCTTTTGTACTGCCAGTATTTTACGGAATCCCTGATATTCCGGGGAAGAAAGCTCTTTTAAAATAGCCAGGATATTACTTTCCAGGGCAAGCCCGCTTCTGGAAACGATCAGGATTTCCTTTTTATCAACAGGTATTTTTTCGTAAAAAGTGCTATAAAAAGGATACCAGGTGCCGTTCTTTAATTTTTTCTTTACTTTTGCAGTGAAACTCATAACATTACCGCCTTAAAACTTTTTATTGATCGTTTGTAAGATGAAGTTTATCAAGTACATAAAATACAAGGCTAAGGATCATAGCAACCACACATGCCAGAACCATGCCCGTAAGCTTTACATTTCCAAGATTCAGTGCGATACCGGAAAGACCTACAATAAATACAACAGAAGTCAGTGCAAGATTACGGGATTTACCATAGTCAACATGATTGTCTACCAGCATTCTCAGACCGGAAGTGCCGATCATACCATATAATAAGAAAGAAATTCCCCCAATCACAGGTCCGGGAATGGTATTGATCAGAGCAGCAAGCTTGCCCATAAAGGAACAGCAGATTGAAAGAACAGCGGCTCCTCCGATTACCTGTACACTGTAAACCTTTGTCATTGCCATAACTCCAATGTTTTCTCCGTAAGTAGTAGTAGGGACGGAGCCTACCAGACCGGAGAGAGTAGTGGAGAAGAAATCGGCAAAAAGGGAACGGTGCAGACCGGGTTCCTTCAGAAGGTCCTTGCCTACAATCTTTCCGGTTACGATCTGATGTCCGATATGCTCGGAGGTTACCAGAAGCAGTGCCGGAAGTATGGTAAGGATCGCTTCAACATGAAAACGCGGAGTCTGAAAGTTGGGAAGGGCAAAGAAAGAAGCTTCTTTTACCGCCTGAAAATCCAGGATTCCGCAAAAACCTGCAGCAGCGTAGCCGGCGATGATAGCGATCAGAATAGGGATGACAGAAAGAAATCCCCGGAACAGGATCTGACCGAATACGGCTACACCGAGAGTTACCAGAAAGACAATTACATTTTTCATGTCTACTGTTTCGTCTAAAAGTCCTGCAGTGCTGGCTGCGCTTCCGGCAAGCTCCAGACCGATCAGGGCAACGACAGGTCCCATTGCTGCGGCAGGCAGTACAATATCAATCCAGTTTGTTCCGCATTTGCGGATAATCAGAGCTACGCCCATGCCGGCAATGCCAAGTACTACAAAACCGCCCAACGCATATTCATAACCGAATTTGGATGCAACCAGAAGCCCCGGGGACAGAAATGCAAAACTGGATCCCAGATAGGCAGGCGCCTTTCCCTTTGTAATAAGAATAAACAGAAGTGTTCCGATACCATTCATAAGAAGCACAATGGCAGGATTGATGCCAAACATAAAGGGAACCAGAACAGAGGCTCCGAACATGGCAAACATATGCTGGATGCTTAAAGGGATCAAAAGCTTTACAGGTACCTTATCTTCTACTTGAATAATTTGTTTTTCCACTCTTTTCCTCTCTTTCTCGTATACATACGATGTAATCGGAAATATTATAGCATAGTGTATGAACTTCTGTAAAAGAAAATACAGAAAGGAAGAGGAAAAAGCCCTTTTTTTCGCGGTTTTTGAATAAATAAAAAAAATAAAAAAAATTTAAAAAAAGGTGTTGACTTTTGTAAAGGCCTATAATATAATATGTCTTGCGTCAAGCGAACGCGGAAAATTAAATACCGTTTACGGGGTGTGGCTCAGTTTGGCTAGAGCGCCTGGTTTGGGACCAGGAGGCCGCAGGTTCGAATCCTGTCACCCCGATGCTGTAAACAACTTTTACCGTTTCAGCGAATATGCGGGTGTAGTTCAATGGTAGAACACCAGCCTTCCAAGCTGGATACGTGGGTTCGATTCCCATCACCCGCTTCTCTGTAAAAAGAGAAATGTGTCTGTAGCTCAGCTGGATAGAGCAACGGCCTTCTAAGCCGTGGGTCGGGGGTTCGAATCCCTTCAGGCACGCTGTGGTGGGTATAGCGCAGTTGGTTAGCGCGCCAGATTGTGGCTCTGGAGGCCCAGGGTTCGAATCCCTGTATCCACCCTTTCGCCTTTGGGCTATCGCCAAGCGGTAAGGCACAGCACTTTGACTGCTGCATTCGTTGGTTCGAATCCAACTAGCCCAGTCCATTATGGGGTATTAGCTCAGTCGGTAGAGCACTTGACTTTTAATCAAGTTGTCCGGGGTTCGAATCCCCGATGCCTCATTAAAAGCCTTCAAGAGATTATGCTTGAAGGCTTTTTTGCGACCAGAAAAGATTCATAGTGATTGACATCCAATTTATTTCGTATTACACTAATTATAAATATTTTGCAGGAATGGATTTATGAAGAAAATATTAGAACTTGATCAGTATTGGGATCTTTTGAACAAATATCAGGAAAAAATCCCGGATATGGTGTATAATCATATGATGCTTCCAGGTGAAGCGGCACCTCACATAGATGAGGGAAAATTGTATTATGAAGAGCAAAAAGACGGGATTGTTTTTTCTGTAAAGGAAAAAGATTTCTGTAAGTTTTATTTCTATATTTCGGAAGAGGCGGAGATCGTTCTGCCGGAAGAAGACAGGACACAGCTGATCGAATGTATTTATCGAGAGGAAAAAGAAGATTCTCATATACAGAAGCTTAGAAAAAAAACAGAAGCTGCGGGATTTTGCCCATATGTAAAGAATATAAGGATCCGGGCTGAAATACAGGAAAAAGATCTGATACCACTAGACAGGAAAAACCTGCGGCAGGATCTTTCCTGGAAATATGCTTCTGAAGAGGATATACCGGCAATTTATGAGCTTTGGGAGATTATGGATATTTATAATTCTACCATACCGGAAGAAAAGAAACTGAAAGAAATGCTGGAAGAAAAAGAGCTTATCACTGTATGGAAAGAGGGAAAAATCTGCGGTGTGGCACGAGTAAAGCTGGAAAATCGCAGAACAGGTTCTATATGGCTTATAACTGTCAGCAAAGAGCTTCGGAGACAGGGAATTGCTACGGAATTATACAGGTTATGCTTTTCTATATTAAAAGAAAAGGGATGCAGATATGTGATCCAATGGTGTGATGAGAAAAATCAGGCAGTTCTTTCTGCCAGCGAAAAATTTGGATTCCAGTCTGATGGAACGATATCCAGTTCTTATATCCAGAAATAATAAAAGATATTATTCGGAGAATACAAGCTCTGAAAAAATAAAAAGAAAGAAAAAGAGGAAATGAAAATGAAAGAAACAGTAATCGAAATTTTAATGGATGTACGTCCTGACATTGATCTGAGCGAAGGTGTGAAGCTTATTGATGACGGTGAGCTGGAATCTCTGGATGTAGTAGCTCTGGTAGGTGAGCTGAATGATGAGTTTGACATCAATATTTCTGTAAAGCATCTGATTCCGGAGAATTTCAATTCCGTAGAGGCTATTGTAGCGCTGATAGAATCATTACAGGAGTAAGCCATGTCTTTTGTATCACTTAATTTTGTTATCTTTGTTGCGGCAGCTGCAGGAGCATATTTTTTATGTCCATCTAAATATAGATGGTGCATCCTGCTGGCTGCAAGCCAAATCTTTTATCTTTTATCCAGTCCCCATACATATGTTTTTTTGCTTTTTACTACGGTGACTACTTTTTGCGGCGGTCTGTTAATAGAAAGCCAGACAGACAAATATAAGATATATGTGAAAGAGCACAAAGCAGAACTTGACAGGAAGAAAAAGAAAGAAATAAAAGCCGGCTATGAGAAAAAGAAGAGATGGATTCTGCTGGCAGTGCTGCTGCTTAATTTGGGAATTCTTGCATTTGTCAAGTATTTCAAGGTTTATATCAATATGATTTCAGAGGCACTGAATCTGGACTGGCTTCATTTTGATGCAGGAATCCTGATTCCTCTGGGTATTTCTTTTTATACTTTTCAGTCATTAGGATATTTGATCGACATTTACCGGGAACAGTACAAAGCCGACAGGAATCTGGCAAAATTTGGGCTCTTCGTATCCTGGTTCCCCCAGATCATCCAGGGTCCTATCAGCAGATATGACCAGTTGGCAGAACAGCTTTATGAACCACATTCTTTTCAATATGAAAGGGTGAAGTTTGGCATCCAGCTTATGATGTGGGGATGGTTCAAAAAACTGGTGATCGCAGACAGAGTTGCTGTTTTTGTAAATCAGGTGTTTGACCGTTATACAGAATATACAGGATTTTATGCGATCCTTGGTGTGATTGGGTATACGATCCAGATATATGGAGACTTTTCCGGAGGAATGGATATAGCCAGAGGTGTTTCCCAGATATTTGGAATCGACCTTACACTCAACTTTAAGAGGCCGTATTTTGCAACCAGTATTCCGGAATTCTGGAGAAGATGGCACATTACTCTGGGTGCATGGTGCAGAGATTATATTTTTTATCCCATTTCTCTGTCTAAGTTTTTTGGAAAACTGGGGAAAAATTCCAGGAAGCTTTTAGGGGACAGGATTGGAAAGCAGGTTCCGGTAATTTTTGCTCAGCTTATAACGTTCTTTGTAATCGGAGTCTGGCATGGAGCAGAATTTAAATATATTGCTTATGGTCTTTATCAGGCAGTTTTCATTATAGGCGGAATCCTTTTTGAGCCTTATATTGTTCGTCTGACGGAGCTTCTGCGGATCAATACAAAGGCATTCAGCTGGAAGCTGTTTCAGATCACTCGAACCTTTATATTGATCGTGATCGGAAGATTCTTTTCCAGAGGAGCCAGCTTTGGGGCGGCTGTCTGGATGATGAGACACAGTCTTGACTTTAATCCGGGAGTTCTTTTTAACGGAGGAATTTTTACCCTGGGTCTGACACAGAAAGATTTTATTCTTCTTGGAATCTGTCTCATTTTCTGGATCATGATCAGTACAATTCAGGAATGTGGATACAGTGTCCGTGAGCTGATCGCCAGACAGAATGCAGTATTCCGCTGGATCATTTATCTTGTTGGAATATTTGCTATTGTGATCTTTGGAATTTATGGAATAGGTTATGATGCAAAATCATTTATTTACAGAGGATTTTAAGAGAGGACAGAGTATGATCATCAATATTTTGGAATATTTGGAGCAGGCTCAGAAGTGTTTTGCAGAAAAAGTGCTGTACAGAGATGAAAATAATGAAATCACTTTTCGCGAAGCGCTTATGACAGCACGCAGATGGGGAAGTTTTCTTACGGAATACACTTCGCCCAGAAAGCCTGTACTTGTTATTACAGATAAAACAGTTACTACTCCGGAACTGTTTTTTGCAGTTCTTTACAGTGGATGTTTTTATGTGCCTATTGATCTGGAACTTCCGAAATATCGTCTGAAATTGATTCTGGATACAGTGCAGGCAGATATTATGGTGACAGATGAGACATATCTCCAGGCTGCAGAAGAACTGGAATTTACAGGGAAGATTATTTCAACCAGGGATATGGAAGAAGCCAGAGAATGTCCTGAGAAGCTGAAAGCTGTCCGCAGTCAGGTAATGGATGTGGATCCGGCATATGTGATATTTACTTCTGGTTCCACTGGAATACCAAAAGGGGTAGTGGAATCTCACAGACAGCTGATTGATTATATAGAAGCTTTTTCTGAAACTTTTGACATTGGTGAAGAGGAGATTTTTGGAAATCAGTCTCCTCTGGATTATGTAGCAGCGCTGAGGGATCTTTACCTTCCACTGAAAACAGGAGCGTCAACAGTTCTTATTCCTAAAAAATATTTTTCAATGCCGGTCCGTCTGTTTCAGTATCTGAATGAAAATAAGGTAACAACTATATGCTGGGTAACAGGTGCATTGACTTTATGCTCGGAATTGGGGACATTTGAGGAAATACGTCCTGAATTTGTAAGAAAAGTGTTTTTTACAGGTTCTGTAATGTCCTGTAAACATCTCAGAATATGGCAGGAGAATCTTCCAGAAGCTGTTTTTGTGAACCATTATGGGCCTACAGAAATTACTGCAAGCTGTACCTGGTATGAGGTAGATCATTTAGTAACGGAAGAAGAGAACCTTCCTATTGGACAGCCATTCCGCAATACAAATATTCTTCTTATTACAGAAGACGGAAAAGAGGCAGCTTCCGGGGAAGTGGGAGAGATTTATGTGCAGGGTACTTCGCTGGCTTTGGGATATTATAGAAATCCAGAAAAAACAAGAGAAGTATTTGTAAAAAATCCTCTGAATCCTATTTATGATGAGATCGTATATAAGACTGGTGACCTTGGCAGGATTAATGAACAGGGACAACTGATTTTCTGCGGAAGAAAAGATGATCAGATAAAACATATGGGGCATAGAGTAGAGCTGGGCGAAATACAGGCGGCCGCGGTTCTTATGCCGGAGATCCGTGAGGCTGTGTGTCTGTATAAGAAAGAGAAACAACAGATCTGGCTGTTTTACACAGGTGAAGAAATTTCTTCCAGAGAAATTGCCAGACACTTAAAGGAACGTCTGCCTAACTTTATGATACCCAGGAAGTTCTGCTATTTGGAAAATATGCCTTTGAACTTTAATGGAAAAATCAACATGAATGAATTAAGAGAAAAGATGAATTAGGGATATGTGTAAAGAAAAAAAGAACAGATGGGTTCCGGTTCGATGTACGATCGTCATAATTGCTTTTATGATGATTCTTATATTCCTTGGAAAATTGTTTATCCCGTATTATATACAGGATACAGACCAGAACAGAACCTTTTATGAAACAGAAAAAAATACTGTAGATGTGCTGATCGCCGGAAGCAGTACGCTTTTGGTGGGATTTTCACCATTAGAATTGTGGGAGGATTATGGAATTGTAGCTCACACCCGTGCAAGTACGGTTCAGGCGCCTCCGGTGACCTGGCTGAATATTAAAGATGCCTACCGATATCAGAAGCCCAAGGTAGTGGTCATGGGAGTTACAAGTCTTTTTCTCGAATATAATTATAATGCTTATGAGCCTTATCTGCGTAGAGGCATGGATTTTAAAAGATTTTCGTTGGATAAATTGAAAGCGATTTCTGAAATAGTGAAGAGAAGTGATTCTCAACATATGGTTGATTATGTATTTCCGCTGCTCCGTTATCACGACAGGTGGAAAGAGCTTCGCTGGACAGATCTGTATAATCTGCAATACCGCCATGATATTATGAGAGGTCAGTATCCGGTTTATCGGGCAGAGAAGATTGATGCAAGAGATCATGTAGATAAAAATGTAGAGCCGGAGAAAGAGAATGAAGACTCCTGGTCTTTTTACAAGGATATTATTGAATACTGTGAATCCCAGGGATCAAAGGTTATTGTGGTGAATATGCCGGATGACCGCTGGACATATGGTCGGTATTTAACTGCGAAAAAACTGACCGAAGAATGTGGAGCGGATTATATTGATTTTAATCTGGAAGAGCTGCTGGAAGAAATAAATATCGACTGGGAAAAAGATTTTTATGATCCACATCATCTGAATCCGGTAGGCGCGCAGAAAGCTACAAAATATCTTGGAGATTATCTCACAGAAAATTATCCGGATCTTCCACGAAATCAGTGCTCTGAGAAAACTGCAGAATTATTAAATGCAGATTTAAAAGAATATAAAAAAGAATTAAAAGTATTTGAAGAGCAGCTGGCTTCTGAAAATTAAATTTTCTGGTTCTATTTTTCTAAATGTCCTGCATAGAGTTATAGTACCTGAAACATTGCCGGGAAGGCGCAGCCCGGTGGGACAGGCAGAAAAATAGGGAGGATCTTTATGAGAGGATTAAAAGAGTTTTGCCGTGTGATAGTTGCTGCTGTAATCTGTTTTGGAGCCAGATTGTTTGGCGGAAATAAAAAAGAAATGGTATGGGAAGAGAACACTCTTACAAAGCAGAATCGTAATTCAGAGGGGAAAATTCAGAAAACGACAGAGACGGGAAATAAAAATGCATTGAGCTATGGAAGCGGCTGTCGCCCTCTACTAAAGAAAGTGATGCCATGGAAACAGGGACCGGGAGACAGAAACAGAGAACTGCATAAAAACAAATCTCCGTCCAGAACCGTGATTCTGGAGGAGATCGGAGACGGAAGGGTTTATTTAGTTCCTGAATGATATTTCTATGATACAGATTTCGCTGTTTGTGCCAATACGCATGGCAGGACCCCAGATGCCTGTCCCAGAGGTAACAATATTATGCATGCTGCCTTTTTGAAGGTATCCGCATGAATTTTTCCAGAATAACCGTGTAATGATATTTCCGGGAAACATCTGGCCGTCATGGGTGTGTCCGCAGAGATCCAGATCTGCGCCTGCCTCTGCCAGCTCCTGAAGCTCTTTTGGCTGATGATCCAGAATAATAACAGGCTTACTCCTGTCCAGATCTTTTATAAGCTGGGCAGGAGTTTTTCTGTTTCTGGATGTTTTTCGGGCGAAGTCAGGATCCATTCTGCCAGCCAGATAGAAGGAATGATCTATCAGCAAAACTTCATCTTCCAGTATATGAATATTACTTTTTTCAACGAAAATTTTCATGCGGGGATCCAGAAGGGTATCTGGATTTTGAGGAAAAGTAAACCCGGCAAGTATTGGTTCGCTCAGATCATGATTTCCCCAGCAGGCATAGGTACCATATCTGGACTGCATAGACGCGAGTACTTTCTGAATTTTTTCAGGATGACGTATTGCTTCATATTCATTGTCAAAAATATCTCCTCCGATACAGATCAGGTCAGGATGTTCCTGACTGATCTTCCGGCAGATTTTTTTTGCCTGCAAAAGTCCGGTACTGTAGCCGAAATGACAATCTGCAAAAAAGGCAATTTTCAGGCTGCTGATATTTGGAGTTTTTTTATCAATTGAAATCTGATATGTGGATGTCTTAATCTTTGATCCGTGAAAAAAACCGTAAAGGCTTATTACTACGATCAAAATCGTACATATTCCTCCGCACAGAACAAAGGTGCTCCGTGTTTTTAACCAGGATAAATGAAAACTATTCTGCAGAATATATCTGCCTATATCAGCGGTCAGTATTACAATAAAAATATAAAGAAAGGATCCAAGAAAATAATTCCCCATAATTTTAAGAACTCTTCGGAGAGGGGCAGGTTTTTTTACCAGAAAACCGGTAAGAAGGCTGGTGGAAAAAACAAGGTAGATTCCTGAAAAAACAATCCGGAATCCAATGGACTGAAAAAATGTGCTGCAGGATCCCGTCCACAGGAATATCCAACGGACAATATAGAGATTGACCAGTACATAAAGAGGTGCAAAAAAAATTGCAGCCATAGAACCACTCCCTGTAAATTTTTTTTAATTATAATACTGCACAGCAGATCTGGCAAGAACTGAACATGATATTGGACAGACCAAACTTTTGTGACACAGGTAAAAAAGGACAGGTTCAGGGATGATATCTTATAAATATTGATTATAAAACAGCAGAAAATGACATATATTAAGAAAAATACATAAGGACAAAATATTATGAAAAAGAAGGAGACTTTTCGGTATTCGGTTTTGCTGTCCCTGTTTTTTGTTCCGTATTTGCTGACTATAGCAATTAACGGAATTGAATCAGCTATTCTCAATCACAGCCCTGATCCGGAAATGTTTATTCCGGTACTGGTATCCCGACAGATTCCGGAAGAGTATCAGAAAGAAGCAATAAAGGCACAGGCTGTGATCGCAAGAACAAATTTTCTTCGGAAAATAGAAGAGACTAATTTTTTACAGGCTCTTCAGGAAACAGGAAATGAAAAAAATCTGTGGAAAATACCGGATTCTGTATATGAAATGGCAGCAGAAGAAACAGAAGGGCAGGTGCTGACTGCAAATGGAAAATTGAATCTGGTTCCTTACCATGAGATCAGCGGGGGAGTGACAAGAGACGGGAGGGAGGCCTTTCATAATGATCAGTATGCGTATTTAAAGTCAGTAGACAGCAGTGTGGATAAGGAATCTCCCTTTTATCTGAACAGTACATATATTCCTTTGCAGCAGATGCCTTCTAGTCTGAATATTAGAGAAAGAGAGTCATCCGGCTATATAAAGAGCCTGTCTGCAGACGGAAATCTTCTTGAAGGAGAGTCGTTTGCAAGAGGAATGTCACTTGCTTCGACTAATTTTTCTGTTCAGAAAATAGGAGAACAGATCCGCTTTTTATGTAAAGGAAGAGGACATGGACTGGGATTTTCTCAGAATGGGGGAAATGAAATGGCAAAAAAAGGAAGCGACTGGAAGGAAATCCTGGAAACATATTTTCCAGGCATGGAACTGGCTGTTTATGAAGGATAGCTGATATCTTCCGGCAAAATATTGACAGAAAGCAGGGATTCTGTGTATAGACTTACATATTCTGGACACTCTATAAATACAGAAATGATTATAAGCAGAGGTGAAAGGAATATGACAAAAAACAGAATTGCAAAGTATACCGTAAATGCAGCTCTTCTGGCAGTGATTGCTGCCGCAGGAATCGGGGTTTATCAGTTTGGTACATCAAAGCCGGAAAAAAATATCCAGGAAGAAAAAGAGCTGGTCAGTATGGAGGAAGACAGATCAGAAGATGCAGAGGAAGAATTTTCAGTGGATGCGGACACCAGTCAGGTAGAAGCGGACATGGAAAATGCAGGAGGAAATATCCTGGAAGAGAGAGAAAATACCGGAACAGACAATGAAGAGGAACAAAATACAGATACAGAAGAATTACCGGATGAGCAGATCCAGGGGACAGAAGAAAATATGCAGGAAGTGCAGCAGGATACGGAAACGGCAGCAGGCGCTGCTGCAGCTCCTTCTCTGAGCTTTTCTGAGGAGACACAGATGGAATGGCCGGTAAATGGAAATATCCTGCTGGATTACAATATGGATCAGACGGTATATTTTCCTACACTTGACCAGTATAAACTAAGTCCTGCTATTGCAGTCCAGGCGGTGGAAGGCGCTCCGGTTCTGGCATCTGTGCCGGGAACAGTTTATTCCATTGAGGAAAACGTACAGACCGGAACTACAGTTACCATGGAGCTTGGAAGCGGTTATCAGGCTGTTTACGGACAGCTGAAGGATCTGGCAGTGGAAGAGGGTCAGACAATAGAAAAAGGCGCTGTGATCGGCTATATTGCATCTCCTACAAAATATTACAGTGAAGAAGGCAGCAATCTTTATTTTGCCATGAAAAAAGATGGGGAGCCTGTGGATCCCATTGCGTATCTTCCGGAATAAACAAAGAACAGTGATTCACAAAAAATAAAAAACAACGTATAATAAAAGCAGGTGGGAATAAAAATCCGCAGTCGGCAGTTCTCCTACCTGCTTTTTCTGTATTCCCGTAATATTTTTGTGAGAAATGGTTTTGGGAATAAGTGATGCACAATAATATACCGGCTGCTTGATCATAGATGTAAGGAAATGCAATACAGGGATGGCTGCTTTGATGAAGGGCAGTTGTCCTTTACATAAAAGGAGCAGAAGATGAATTATACTTATATGGTCCGATGTGCAGACGGAAGTCTTTATACCGGGTGGACAAACTGTCTTGAAAAGCGTCTGAAAGCACATAATGAGAGCAGGAGCGGTGCGAAATATACGAAGGCAAAGCGCCCGGTTACGCTAGCATACTATGAAGGATTTGCTACGAAAGAGGAGGCTATGAAAAGAGAATGTCAGATTAAAAAGCTGACCCGGAAACAGAAGGACAGATTAATGGAATTTTAAAAACAAAAATCCCCTTACCCTTCAGGCATCAATATAGGAAGGGCAAGGGGGAAATTTTTTATAAAGGCATAGTCGAGATAAAGAAATACATGACAATAAAGTGGCAGGCGCTTCCAAGCATAATGAACACATGAAAAATTTCATGGGAACCGAAGCTTTTGTGCTTTGAGTTAAAGATAGGGAGCTTCAGTCCGTAAATGATTCCGCCGATGGTGTAGATAATGCCGCCTGCCAGAAGCCAGTTAAATCCGGCTCTGGGAAGAGAATGGAAGATGGGGACAAAGGCAAGTACACAGAGCCATCCCATTCCAATATACAGTACCGAGGAAAGCCATTTTGGGCAGTTGATCCAAAAACCTTTCAGCAGGATTCCGGCTATGGCGATCGTCCATACAAGTCCGCAGAGAATATAACCGACTCTGTTGTGAAGGGCGATGAGGCATACTGGAGTATAGCTTCCTGCGATCATGATAAAGATCATCATGTGATCGATTTTTCGCAGTCTCCGGTTGACTTTTTCCGTAGAATCTACAGAATGATAAATGGTGCTGGCTGTATATAAAAGGATCATTGTCAGGATAAATACGGCAAGCGCAGTAATATGAAGAGTATCTTCTGCACGGGCAGCTTTTATAAGAAGGGGAGCAGCCCCGGCACAGGCCAGAAGTACGGCAATACCATGTGTGATCGCGCTCCATGGGTCTTTTAGTTTCAGTTTCATTAGAATCGCCTCCTGAATTTAGTCTAAACATAGATGTTGGCTTCATGTAGTAATAAATACTATATATAAGATGTATGATAACTATATATCAAAAATTCATAGTTGTAAAGGGATTTCATAAATTTTTAACAAATATTTTGATGTTCAAAGTTTTTGGGGGCGAAATTTGGTGAGTGAAATATTTTGATGGAGAAGATGGGCAATATCATGGAGAAGGACTGGTAAACAGATGAACGATTTGGTAAGATAGACACAGAACACAAGGGAGGCTCTTTTATGAATATTAACGAGATTGCCAAACTGGCCGGTGTTTCCAGAACAACGGTATCCAGGTATTTAAATGACGGATATGTAAGCGAAGAGAAAAAAGAAAAAATCCGGAAGGTAATCCAGGAAACAGGGTATCAGCCTTCTGCTCAGGCCCAGATGCTCAGGACAAAAAAAACAAAACTGGTGGGAGTGGTCCTTCCGAAGATTAATTCAGATACTATCAGCCGCGAAGTGGCAGGCATCAGCGATGTACTGACAAGAAAAGGATATCAGATCATACTTGCAAATACTAATAATGATATTGAAGAGGAATTAAAGTCTCTTTCTCTTTTTCGGGACAATCAGGTGGACGGAGTGGTATTTATTGCTACGATGTTTACCAGAAAGCATAAGCAGATGCTGAAGGAATATAAAGTTCCGATTGTGATCCTGGGACAGAAGCTGGAGGGATATCCCTGTGTATATCAGGACGATCATCAGGCAGCCTATATGATTGCAGACAAGCTTCTGGAGCATGGAAAAAAGCCTGCCTACATCGGAGTCACAGAAAAGGATGAAGCAGTTGGCGCAAGGCGCAGAAAAGGGTTTGAGGATGCGCTGAAAAAGTATAGGCTGTCCGTAGCTCCGGAAATGATGGAAACAGGAAATTTTACCATGGAATCCGGATATGAATGTGCAGAAAGAATTTTTGAAAGAGATCCGTCTGTAGATTCTTTGATGTGCGCTACAGATACTATGGCAGTAGGGGCAATGACGTATGTGAAGGAAAAAGGACTGCGGATACCGGAGGACGTGCAGGTGGTAGGGATTGGAGACGGTACACCTGGAAAGATTATTGATCCCAAGCTGACAACTGTACATTTTTTTTATAAAACAAGCGGTATGGAGGCAGCAGCCATGCTTGTAGATCTTATGGAATCGGAAAGCGGCATTAAAAAAGAAATAAAAATGGGATGTGAAATCGTTCTCAGAAAATCCCATAGAAATTCTCTGTAAGGAAAGACCGGGAGGAACCAGAAAACAGGAGCTGGCTTCTCCCGGTTTTTTATTTATGCGGAATATGACTTCCCATAGCAGTCTGCATCTGGCGCGCAAAGCGGAGTTTGTTTAATATATACAAAATCAGGGGAAAATATTTATTACATTTTCCGTCTTTACAATTGAAAAACACAGGAATATAATAAAATCAAGATGTGAGAACGATTCCATATAAATAAAAGACATAAATAAATAAAAAGTATGAAATTAAAGAAAATATTATATGGAAACGATAACATAATAAAGGGAAAGAGAAAAGGAGGAAGCTATGGACTACAAAAAAACAGACCAGGAGATCTACG
>OMGX01000383.1_pt1 | contig 26386 bp, 23 predicted proteins | sample 1674381 | NCBI WGS metagenome assembly OMGX01 (sample SAMN05578582, study PRJEB25193) | human gut metagenome | biome: Human Microbiome; feature: human-associated habitat; material: feces | host: Homo sapiens | place: USA:Birmingham | reverse complement strand
CGCTGCTGTTGGCTGTGCCGATGTAACCGGCGTACCATTTGGAGCTGGGAACGTCCGTAAAGGCTTTCGTGTCCTTGGCTGCTAAACCAAGCGCACGGGTGACGATAGCGGCAAATTCCGCGCGCGTCATGGTCTTGTTGGGCATGAACGTGCCTTTTCCCATGCCGTTGATGATACCGCGGGATGCAAGTTCTTCGATAGCAGCTTTGTTCACATGATTTTTCACATCGGTGAACGTTGTGCCGGGAGCGGTTACGCCGGGAACATTCACAGAAGCGTCCACATTGCCCTTGTTAACGCTTGTGCTGGGTTTCGAGGTGTTCTTGGTCACATCGCCCATACGGTACAGGCTGTTTTCGCCATTCGCCGCGCGGTCAATGGCGACCAAAGCGTAAAAGCCCTGTTCCGCAGACATCTGGTTATTGCCGTCCGAACCGTCGAGCACATGGTAGAAGCCGCCGTTAGACTGCCGGAAAGAGAGAAGATTTTCCGTCAGAGTATGACCGTTTTTCACAAAGCGGCTGTCTCCAAGGTCAATTCCAAGCTCGCAGAGCGCGACCACGACCTGCGCGACAGATTCGACGTTCGTCGTTCCCCACGACGCATAGCCGCCTTTGCTGTCCTGCGCTTTGGAAAGGTAGGTCAGAGCCTTGTCTGTCGCGGTCTTGACGGCCTTCTGGTCCTGATATTTTGCAAGCGCCTGCAATGCCATTGCGGAAATGTCCACGTCGGAATCGCCGGTGCCGGTGAGACTCCAGCCGCCGTCCTTCATCTGATTCTTGATGATCTCATCGATGTAAAGCTGGCGCGTGGCCTGTGTCTTTGCGGCAGGATTTTTGGGAATATCGTAATTGCCGGAATCCAGCGCGATCAATGCCCAAATGGGGCCGTTCATGCCCTGCCAGATCGTTTTTTCAAAATCGCCCAGCGGGGTCAGAAGATTGTAGCCCGCGACCTTGGACGGATCGCGCCCGATGGCAGTCAGCGCGAGAATGACGCGGGAATACTCGGTGTATTTTCTTTCATGCAGCACGCCAGAGCAGTTTTTCACATACTTTTCAACGCGCGTGTAATATTCGTCATAATAGTCTGCGGGAACGGAATACCCGGAACGGGCAAGACCAATAACTGCCCATTCGCCGCCGATGGAGCCGACTTCCGGAGACTTCACGGAAGAGAGCATAAAAGCGGCGCTTGACTGCACCTCACTCTGGACGCTGGACGCTGCAAATGTGGGAACAGCCAGCGAGAACAGGACGGAAAACGCCAGAATCAGCGCTGCAAATTTACGAATTTGCTTCATATTTTAATCCCCCTATAATGCGGCAAGCAGGGCTGCCCCCAAAAGGGGGCAGTCCTGTGCTGCAAAGTGATTATTTTGTGGTCTTAGCTACGTTTTCCGCGAACCGATGGAGAATCGCGGCGACCTGGGCTCTGCTGGCGTTGCCAGTCGGCATGAGTTTGCCGTTCGAGCCGTTGACCAGCTTTTCGGCAACGGCCCATTGCAGCGGCATCACGGCATAACCGGACACACTTGCATGGTCAGAGAAGCTGTTCAAGCTGGAGTTTGCGGCGGTATTGTACTGCTTATACTGTGTATAGCGGTACAGAATTGCCGCCATCTGCTCACGGGTGACGTTCGCGTTCGGCGAGAATGTGGACGTCGAAGTGCCGTTGACGATGCCGTTGTTGGCTGCCCACGTCACAGCGTCCTCATAGTAGCTGTTGAACGTCACATCGGAGAATCCGCTTCTGCCGCTTACGGCAGGTTCACCCTCCAGTCGATACAGAACCGTGACGAGCATCGCGCGGGTCATGGCTGCATTCGGAGAGAACGTCGTATCGCTCGTTCCGGCAAACAAGCCTTCCTCATAGACGAACAGAACATCATTGTAGAACCAATCGGTTTCATGTACGTCTGTGAACGGCAGCTTGCCATCCGTAAACTCAACTTCGATTCTGGTCGATACCGTGAGCTTGTCAATGGTATAGGTCTTGACTGCGCCGACAGACTTGCCGTTGACCTTGACGTCCTTGACCTTATAGCCGGTGTCCGGTTTGAAGGTGAAGGTAACAGACTTGCCGATGTGTTGGAATGTCAGCTTCGGTTCGACCGTGCCATTCTTGCCAACCTTCAAAATCTTACCCAGCAGCTCATTGACATACTGTTCGGGGCTGATGTCCGCAGCGCGGAGCCAGCCGTTGTAGTAGGTTCCATTGCCAAGCGACGGGTACTTCGGATCGTTAAACCAGTCTGCGACTTCATGCGAATAGTCGTTGACATAGTGCCAGACAACCACATCGCCATCTTTTAATGTCCACTTCTGGAGACCTTTGTTGGGATGGCTACCGTTGACGGTGTACATCCAACCAGACCGCGCGCCGTTTGTAAATTCGCTCAGCGCGTATCCGCCAAGGCAGGACGGGGCGTAGATTGTGCTGACGTAGTTGCTTTCCGCACCGATGTAGCGCAGACCGGCATCACTCATGGCTTCCGTAAAGAGATCATAGACGGTTGCGTTTTCCTGCAAGGAATACATTGTGGTGGGAACCCAGGTGACGTATTCGGGCAAATAGCTGTCGGTCGTCAGGTCAACATCCTGCGTTGCTTCCAGAGCGCCGATGAGACGGAACGTAACTTCAATATCGCCCGGTTTCACAGCATCGAGATCAGCAATGGCTTTTTCGTAAATGTCTGTGACACGTTCGCAGGATACTGCCGAGTTGATATCTGCCTGCGCCTTCTGGAGGATCGACAACAGTTTCTTCTTGGCGGCCGCGCCGTACTTCTTATTTTTGTCGTTGAGAAGTTTGTCGTAGTGCGCCTTGAGTTTTTGATACTGTGCTGCTTGCTCCTCACGCAAAATAGTTTGATACTCAGCTTCAGCAGCGGTCAGGATATCATAATTTGTGACCTTGGCCTGATCCTCTTTGGAGAGCTTATCGAAGTTCTGACGCGCAAGCGTGATTTTGGTGTAGCTATCTTTATCTACAGTGCCAATATCATTGATCTGCTTGATAACGTCTTTCACATCAGACGAGGCAAGCTGAATGGCGTCAGACATATCGTACAGTGTGTTACTGCCCTTTGTATAACGCTAATAGGCAACTAATGCATATGCAGCTTGCTCAGATGCCATTTGATCGACTGTATCGTCTTTCACATGACGGAATCCATCTGTATCCGGATCTTTGTAGCTTAACAGATCGGTGAGTACGCTGGAGCCCTGATACTGGAACATCTCATCGGTCGCTGCATTGCGCTTCAATGCGGACAGTGCAACAACAACCTGTGCAGATTTCTCAGAATCCCCGTATGTTCCAGAAGCCTTGAACTCACTACTAAGCCAAGCCAAACCACTAGTAACAGAAGTCTTGACCTTCGTGTCGGAATCATAATATGGAGCCAGCGCCTGAATGATCATGGCCGTCATATCAACATCCGGTGCTGCGCCCTGCTTGCCGCTGATCGACCACGCGCCTGCCGCATTACCAGTCTTGATCTGCTGCTTCAGCAACAGCGAAATCCATTCGTCGCGTGCTGCGTTGCCATCGGTCGTATCGTAATACTTGGCAGAATCCATTGCAATCAAGGCAAAGGCAGTGCCGTTTGTACCCTGCTCGGATACCTGATAGACATACGTTCCGGTCTTGGATTTATCCAGCAGCGGCTTAACCAAATCGTAGGTTCTGCCATTCGATGCGGTGAAAGCCGTAGCATCTTCACCGAGCGAGGTCAGCGCAAGGACAATTCTGGAATACTCTGTATAGTCGATGTCAGACGAGTTCAAGACACCATTTTTATCTGCTACATAGTCCTTGAGTTTGCCCAGATATTTATTGTACCAGACAGTCAGCGCAGCGCTGCTGTCCTTGCCGTAAGCTCGTGCTTCTGCAAGGATCGCCCATTCACCGAACTTGGAGCCAATTGTCGGATACGCGCCAACATCAGCTTTACGCTGAACATAAGCCAAAAGGTTCTCGAGATAGTCTTTGTAGCCGCCTGCAGACAGCAGATCATTCAGCGCGTCCAGCACGGCAGTCAGCTTGCTCGCGTTTGTGACCTTGCTCTGCTGGTCTTTTGTCAGAGCATTAAACGCAGCCTGCACCTGCTGGATTTCAAGCTGATGCTCTACCGTAACGTCTTTCGGATCAGGCAATGCCGCGATAAGTTCTTCAACATGATCGATCTCAATCGTGACCATTGCCGCTGCAGCAGCTTCAATAACCTTGATCTCCTGCTGGGTCAGGTATTGTTTCTGCTCGTCGGTCAGTGCGTCATATGCAGCCTTCGCGCTTTTGACAGCCGAAGCATCGTCAATTGTCAGCTTCTTCGTCGACTGCGGGAGCGCATTGATTGCATCCGAGACATTCTTAGCCGCCTGCAGATTATCAACTTTCTGCTTGCAGGCAGTCAGCTTCGAAACCAGAGCAGCGTCAATAGATTTCTGCGTTTCTTCGTCCAGCGACTTGTAAAGACCATCAGCAATGTTAACGTCGCGTGTGTTCGCAAGTGTGATCTTGCCAACGTCTGGCAGACTCTGAATCAGACTTTCCACATCGGACGCGCTGCCATTCTGAACGACCTGAATCGTGTACTTTGTCGGAACCGCCAGTGTACCCGTGGTATTCATGGTCGGCCACGTTCTCTCACCGACGCCGATATAGATTATATCGCCCGGAATGACGGACATGACCTCGCCGCTCTTATAACGCGCGTTTTCGACGTTGTAGCTGTTGAGGTAGGCGTGAGCCTGATAGTTTTTATTGGCGGCCTCATAGGTCACAGTGACCGCGGCGGAGCTGCCGGGGATCACAAACAGATACGAGGTCGTACCCTTTTCCAAGGATTCCGGCATCAGCTTACCACCGGTCAGGGTCATGGTTGAAAGGGCGGTGCTACGATTGTTCCACGAGCCGCCGATATCCTCGCCATAGCCGTTGGTGGTGTACATGACGCAGATTTCATCGCCATCAGAAACGCTGAACTGATCGAAGCCCTTGTTTGTGAACCAATCATTCAGCGTACCCATCCAGCCGGATTCCGAACCGCCGTCAAAGGCTTTCAGCGTATAGGTCGTGCTGGTGCCAGCTTCTTCGACTTCTTTGGAAATGGCTGCGATATAGGAAATATCCATGCCGTCGCCCTCAACGGAGCCGCCAGTGCCTTTCCATGTGAAGTCATTCTTCTGCAGCGCGGTCAGTACGGCGGCCATCATGGTCATGTCCGTCGTTATCGTGACCGTTTCGTCGACGAACGTTCCCTTGAAGATGCTGGGCGCATCATCGTAGGTGGTGTTCTGGATCGTGACATGAACGGTTCCGGGGGTGGAACTGTCGCGCTTGGGTACGGCGTCCATCTTGGCGATGGCAAGCGTCTTTGCAGCTTCGGCAACAGCCTTGTTTGCAGCCGCGCTGATCTCAGCCAGACCCTTTTGATATTCAGATGCCAGCTTCAGCCAGTTTTCGCTTGTGTAGTCTGCCTTTTGATAGGTGGCGTATTTCTCGGTCAGCGCCTGCTTGATGTTGTCAATCTCGTCGATCTGCTTTTTTTCCACGACGATGGTAACAACATTTTCACCAGACTTGATCTTCCAAAGCAGAACATCGTTGGGGGCATAGACTTCCTTGCCCAGCATCTGGAGCGAGTCTGCCGAAAGTTCTACGCCGTTCAACAGGCACTTGGAAATCGTATAGCCGCCCTGATACTTTGCCGCGAGCTGAACACGCCATTCAAAGGTGCTTTGACCGGGAATGATCTCGGTTTGCGGAATGTCAACATTGTTCAGGACGTTCGAGTACGTAAGATCTTCATACTTAAAGCTATATTTGACCGCCGTGTTCCACTGGATCGGAACGCTCTTGCCGCCGCGGACTATCAGCCCAGCGGGATTTCTGGCGCTGGTGGTAAAGGTCTTAAAGTTCAGTGCGTCGGCATCAACAGCCTCTGGCAGCTGATAGGTGAATTTGAGGGTAGCTATGCCTGCGGCGGGAAGCGTACTGCCATCCGTGCCATAGAGCTTCTGGATAGCCTCATACTGCTTCTTTTCCGCAACGGTGAGCTGGTTGCGCTGATAAGTTGTAGCATTTTCATACTGCGTTTTCAGCGTAGCGGCAAGCTCCTTCATGCTGTCAGGGTACTTGGTTCCGGCTGCGATCTCCGCGGCCGTGGGGAATACCTTCAGCATCTGCCTGAAAGTGGTCAGGTTGAAACCGCCCTGCGCCTGCGCCAACAGCTCGTCCAGCTTCGTGGTCAGCGTTTTGTAGGCGTCCTGAATTGCCTTCATGGTCGTGGCACTGGTGATCGCGGTGCGTGCAGTTTCACAGGCTGTCTGTCCCTGCGAATAAAGCTCGCCCAGCTTTTCCTCGTCATACTCGATCAGCGCGTCGGAAACCTTGGCAAGATACTCCTTGCGCATCTTTTCCATCGCATCTGTGCTGGCCGCAGAGACTGTGATCTGCATGGACGCGCCGCCTGCGAGGTTCGGGTATTTGCTGCCCTTGACCATTGCGGCGGTGTCCACAGCGATCAGGACATACTTGCCGGCCTCATAGAGTGTGACCTGCGCGTTGCCGCTGCCATTCGTATAGCTGCCAGTACGGACAGGCGCGGGATAAGTGCCGTCCTTATTCTGCGGACCATAGACAATAATTTCCTTATCACTGGTCGGCTTTTTTACGCCCGTATAGTCGTTGAAATAGCCAACAGAGGAGGCAACATTGACCGTGAATGGCGTTCCCTCCGTGGGTTTCAGCGAGGAGGCATTCGTCGTAAAGCCGAGATGCCAGAAATACGAGGTGAGCTCACCGAATGTCAGTGCGGTATCCCAGCCGTAATAGCTGCCCACAGGCTCGATCACGCGCAGGACGGTAACTTCATCGCCATTGCGCAGGCAGATATCCGTATTTGTGATATCCGCTGTAGTAGCGTCGTTCTGCATGATCACGCCGTTGATATACACCAGCCTGCGCTCTGTAATCTTCTCGGCATTGCTGGATTTCAGCGCGGAAGCCCAGCTAAAGGGAGAAGCGTTCAGCGCCGCTTTCAGACTGTGCTGTCCATCAGCCAGCTTGATATCGGCATCAAATGTCGCCGTCTTGGAATCAGTCAGCGCGTATTGCGGATAGAGCGCACCAAGGTTGTCGTTGACCGTCACATGAACGGTGATCTCACCCGATTCCGTCAGACCATACGCGGCTTTGTAATAATTGGAGTATGCGGTTCTGATCTCGCTTGCGGCGGCATCATTCGGGATATCCGTCGAAGCCGGATACTTCTCCAGCAGCGCATTGGCCTTGTCGCGTGCCGCGACGAACTTTTTCCAGCTCGCATCGGTATATCTGCCCTGCTGTGCAGCGGGGAACATGGTGTTCAGCTTTCGGATATACGATCTGGCATCGTCCGCGCTTTTCAGATCGTCCTCGTTGACAAGACCGCTCAATGCCGTCCGGATCGTCGTGAGTGCGGACGCAAGCGTTTCGTTTGTGATCGCATCCTCCGGCTTACCTTCGTCCAGCCGGTTCGGGCCCCAGTTCCGTGCGCTCGGTGTGACGGCTCCGGTTTCTCTGTCCGTCTCATACAGAGCATCCAGCAGCGCATGTCCGCTGGCCATCGCGTCCTCAAACGCCTGCCAGCGCGCAGCCGGATAATCTGCCTGCTTCAGTGGAAGCTGCGATTTGACATCGTAGCCCTGTTCTGTCTTGGTGTAGTCACTCAGGAACTCATAAAGCTCGGTCGCATTGACTTCCGTTTTGGGAATCAGCTTTTCTATTGCCGTTTCGAGCGCTGTATAAGCGCTGTCAACGTCGTTTTGCGTTGTTAGATCGCCTTTCGCTGTTTCAAGCGGACCGTTTGCTTTAGTTAATTCGTACCATGCGCCCTTTGTGGGATTTTTTGCATCTTTTTGAATTGTGAGACTTCCGTTATATCTATCATTTTCTGTATAATAGTTATCAGTGTATGCCCCATCTTTCCAAACAAGAGCAATCTTCTCATCCAGCTTGCTCCGATCCACTTCGGCAAGAGTTCCTGTTATTTGGATCAGCAATCCATATTTACTTGTAAAAGTCGAGCCTGTAAATCCGAGAAAATAATAATTGCTCAATTCAGATTTGCAGTTTTTGTTAAAAAATTCTTCGCCAAATACAGTTTTTAAGGTGGCCTCTGTTGTAGGTGCTGTTGTGGCTAACTGGGGGTCCTTCAGAGTGTAGTACTGCTTATCTGCTTTCTTAAATCTGCCCTTAGAACCATTAACGGAAGTTCCCGTTGCACTCACAACTGCATTCGCGGCAGTATTTTCACCCGTTAAATTTCCAATTTGCCAAGTGTCATTGATATCTATATCCTTAATGTATAACGTGCTGATTTGCGTCGTCCCAATAAGAATAGAGCACTCTATCGCTTGATCGTAACAACCCGATGTAATTCCTGTTTTATCAAAAGTGATACTAATTGTTGCTGCGCTTACCCCTACTGAAAGACTGGAAATAAGCAGGCTGAGAAGCAGCAGCACAGAAATAAGTCTTTTTCTCATAGCAACTTAGCAAGAAGGGATACCCCCTTGTGGGGGTATCCCTTCTTTTTATTCCTTACTTAATAATCGCAATATATGGTGCTTTATCTCCAGTTTGAACAATTACTCTTATGACTTGATCATCTGTTTCAACAGTATAAGTTCCTGTAAAGGTCTCAGTGTCATCCTCTGCAGCAACGAATCTTCCGTCATTGATAAAAAGATTGCAATCGATCCCAGCAGTTACAACGACGGCATCGTCACTTATTAGTCCACCAAGATCATAAATGAAAACGTTCCCTTCGATGTCGGTCGGATTCCCAAGCACCCCACCACCAACGGAGATGCTCACTGGCGCATCAGTAACCCCTACATTGGAATCGGCTTTGTTTGCTACAAACAAGCCGCAAACCTCGGTAGACGTTTCACCAAAGATACCCGGTGTCGGCATGATGTTCAAATTGCTGGCGCTCAGCGCTGCGGAAGTGTAAACACGGACATACTTAACGGTGCTAAGATAGTGCGGATTTCCATAGGAATCAACAGCCCACGAAATATCGAAGCCGTCGCCGCCGGGAACGGAGTTCGAGCCGGAGGTTGGCACAGAGGCATACGGGTTGCAGGCCGTGCCGTCCTTATTGCTGCCGACATTGCGCACGTCCGCATAGCCGAACAGGTAATCATCGGTGGCGTCGCTGTCCTTGACCAATGTGACATCATCATAGGAGATCAGCCAGCAGTTATAGCCGTTTGCGGTTTCCGAGAGCTGCTCATAGGTCACATCACTGACGGTTTTTGTACCATCAATGGTTTCGCCTACGCCGGAAACTCTCCCATATCCTTCCGCTGCGGATTCAGGCCACCACACCACGTTGGACTTGTAAAGCGTCCAGCCAGTCGTACCCGTGCCGGTGGGAACGTTGCCAATCGCGTAATAGATGTCAGCTTTTTTATTGGTGCCATACGTCGAGGACGGGATCATCTTGTAGGAGATGGTCGTGTTGCGCTTCGTCTCGCTGTTATAATAGCGGGAACCGGCCAGCTCATACCATGTCGTGCCGTCCTGCGAGACCTTGACGGAACCGGCCTCCGGATTGCCGTTGAACGGGTTGCCGTAGATCACGAAGTCGATGCCATATTTATTATAAGGATCGTTCGCAATGCCATTGCCGTCGAACTCGAACTGCACATAGCCGCCGGGAGAGCCGAGCGAAATGCCCATCGCCGCATAGCCGCTGGTGATCTTGGTGGGAGCATCGGTCGTAACGGTGCGATCCGTGTTGGCATCGTTACCGGCCATGTTGGTAAGGCTGCTGTAAATGCTGCCCCAAGCCTGGCCGCTGGCATACTGGCCAATGGGCAGATAGCCGTTGACGAACTTCGGAGCTGTGCCGCCTGCAACTGCGTTGCTCTTCGGTGTCTCGAAGCGGACGGTGAATGCCAGGGCGTTGCCATTGTAAACAGTAACGGAACCAGCGCCACTGAGCTTCACCGTATAAATGCTGGAGCTTACAAGCTGCCCCGCTTCATTCAGGTTTTGGTTTGTGGCATAAGTGATCTCGCTTGTTGTGTGTTCGCCGTTAGCATCATAGGTTGCAAACACAATGTTGTTGCTCGCTGAGACCAGCCTGACCGCGTCGCTTGCATTGTTGGAAGTATATGCGCACAGACTCAGGATGTCGGGATAATACAATGCGCTGTCACTGCCGGTATAGACTGCATTGTATATAGGATTAGTTTCACTGGAATCGCTGGCTGCTTCCAACGCCATGAGGCTCTCTGGAACTGTCGGCGTCTTATCAGGATCGCCAAACTGTGCGTGGACGCCACCAGCAATCACGGGTGCGTCTGCTGCATAGACGCCCATGCAAAGCACGGATACGAGCATCGCGGCAATCAGAAGCAGGGAAAGCACTTTCTTGGATGTTTTCATGATCTGTTCTCCTTTTTTAATTTTTCTTCCTACGCACCAGCGCGGTTCGGAAGTGTGACCGCACTGTTCATGCTGCGTTCCCGCGCTGCCGCCGCATGAATGGCCGCAGCGTGATTTTTCACAACACGTCGTTTCTCGCGTGGGAAACCGGCGCAGGAGAGAAACACCCCGCGTCGGCGCAATATGTCTACGGCTTGCGCCGTTGACTGCAAAAGGACTTTTCACACCACAGATACGATGCCGGTTCCTGCGCTCCCGCCCGCCGCGACGTAGACCGCGTTTTCTGCCCGTTGGTGCGCTCGTTTCGTCGCGTCGCTTCGCCGGAGCAATATTCTCTCTCGCTGTGGCTATTCAGTTGTCGGCGCGTATCGCCTTATTGAGACGGGCGAAGGCCCGCTGGGGTTGTTTTGAGATCCCCCGGTTCCGCGTTCCCAATTCGGAACCGGGGATTTCTGCGCGTCGGGGGCGACGCGCTGGCAGTTTGATCTCAGGGGGATGAGATCAGGTCTATGTGCAAATCCGTTCCCAATTCGGATTGTGCAAATGAATTATTGTGCGCTTTCCTCCGCAGCCGGTTCCTGCCGTTCGGCTTGCCGTGCTGCGCGTTTGGCTTCCTTTTCTGCCGCCTGCTCCTGCCGGAACTTTGTGAGCTGCCGCTGATACTCAGCCTTGAACTCCTGCGTTTTCCGCACGTTCTTATTCTGCGGGCATTTGAACCCTTGCAATTCAAGCGCGTACATCGTTCTTCCTGTAATTTTCTCATCCAGAAGAAGATCGGCGCGGAACCGGCGGCCTTTGCCTTGAATCGGCGGTTTCTCTTTGGCTTTATTTTGCTTTTTGGCCTCAGCCTTGGCTGCTTTGTCTAGCTCCCGCTGTGTATTGAACTCCGCCTGAAACAGCGCCGTTTTTTCCAGCGCGGGCGTACTGCGCTTTGCCGCAAGCTCTCTGCTAACGCCGATCGCTTCAAGCGCATTTACCCATCCGCGGAACCGCAGTTCAATAAAATCGCCGCCAATTATTTCTGTCCTGCCGGGGATATGCCGCAGCTCCGCCTGCCGCCGCCGCAAATATGCAGCCAACTCCTGCAATGACGCATTTTGATATTTTAGAACAAACTCGATGTTCCTGTGAGACAGCGCCGTATAGGTGCGTTGGGTCAAAACTTTTTTAAGCGCCGCCATATTTTCCTCATACGTTCTGTTCGGATTCATCGCTGCACCTCCCGTTCAGAAGATGCCGCGTCCTTCGCTGCAAGCCGCCTCAATTCGATCTCGCATAAATCCTGAACGATCTTGCGGTCACGAAAATGTGGTGGATTTTTGATGTTTGTGATTTTTCCGGCATAAAAGGAACGGATTGCAGCTTTCCATGAGCCGAAACGGTACTCAATATACTCGCTGCCGATCACCTCGACCATCGCGGGCGGGTGTCCAATGTCCTCCATGCAGCTCTGCAAGTATGCCGAGAGCTGCTCCAAAGTGTCATTTTGATGCTCAAGGATGAACTGCACGTTTTTGTAGGCGATCACACGCTCAATGCGGCCATAGTTGATCTGGTCCAGATATGCTTGCCGTTGCTGCTCATTCATCGCAGATAATCCTCCTATCGATTTTTCCGCAAAAAACAAATCATCCCGCTGACGCGAGATGATCCGATTGCTTCAAAAACAAAAAACACCGATTTACTTCAACTTTAGAAGCAAATCGGAGCCCTGTTCCGAATTACCGATAGGATCATCGTGCTATCTACCCTTTGTTTGCCAACTTCTGCACGTAACGAGATCATAAAACAGGCAGCATCTCATGCAGGCAAAGAAAAGCGATTCTCCTGACTTGGACTATGGACGCAGGTCGCGTCCGCGCTCTGTTTCCTACCTTCTCACGGGATTTTCTCCCGCAATGGCGACCTTTCGGCCACATAGCTTGTTGGTGTAACGCTGTCTTTCGTTTCCTCCAAGCTACTTTAGAAACTTGCTCATCCTCACAGTTCCGGGCGAGTAGATTCATTGCTCTTTCATTGCAGACTATAAGGCGAGAGATAACCTGCAATTACAATTCTTCGTTGGCAAACATATTAAATTGTCAAGATTCTTCCATTCTCCGTATGTGCCAGCATAGATGCGACATACTATCTGCACATACAAAACATGACGGTTTCGGCTTCATAAAGTTCTGCAAATTTACGAAGTCTCAAAAACGCAATAATCTTCTGTTTCTGACACCATTATACAATAGCACAGCAAAAAGTCAATGCGGTTCGGTATCAAAATATTGATTATTTGCGTCGTTTTCGTAAAGATCAATCGGTATCAGGTGATGCAGAATACTATTGTGCGAACATCGTATCTGTATTCGCAGTCAGAACAGCCGTCAAAAGGAGGGTGCCGTTTGCCAAAAACAGGTGAGAACATTTATAAGCGAAAAGACGGACGTTGGGAAGCGCGCTTTATCAGTGGCAGGAAACCGGATGGATGCGCAAAATACACTTCTGTCTATGCGCGCACCTATGCCGCAGCAAAGGCCAAGCTGGAGGAACGGAAACGGATGGTCGTGTCACGACCTGCCGGAAGCTGCCGCTTGACGGTAAAAGAGCTTTTTGTATGGTATCTGTCACAGGCAGAGATCAAGCCATCTACACGCGCCAGATATGTTTTTCTGATCGAGCATCATATCCTTCCGGAGCTTGGTTCGATCTTCGTCGTTTCTTTGACGGCGAAACAGCTTTCTGACTTCCTAAGCCAAAAGAGACAAAGTGGGCGGCTGCATGGCGGTGGGTTATCTGCCAAAAGCGTCCGGGACATCGGTGTTCTGATAAAAGCAGCGCTTCGTTTTGCCAGCGCAGAATACCATTTTTATTGTGACGCGCTGAACACCAAGCTGCCGAAGACAAAACAGCGTGAAATCGAACCGTTTTCTGCGTGGGAGCTTGACCAACTCAGGAAAAGTCTATCGCCGTCACCCAATCACAAGGACGCCGGAATCTTACTTTCCGCAAACGGAGGATTGCGGCTTGGTGAGGTTTGCGCCCTGCGGGTTTCAGATATTGACTTTCAAAACGGCACCGTCAGCATTGAGCGCGCCGTTCAGCGTGTCCGTCAGAATGGGAAAACGAAGCTCATCATCCAGACACCAAAGAGCGAAAAATCTGTGCGCGTTATTCCACTTCCAAACGATATGATGGCGTATTTGAAAAAAGCTGTTTCTGGTCTGTCACAAAATGCGTATATCCTGACAGGCCGAACGGATAAGCCAATGGAGCCGCGCACCTATCAATATTATTTTGAATCTGTTCTGCGTCGGTGTGGTATCCGGAAGCGTAGCTATCACACACTTCGTCACACTTATGCGACCCGCTGTATTGAAAATGGGATTGACATTAAAAGCGTCAGTGAAATGCTGGGCCACGCGGACATTACGACGACGCTGCGGTTGTACGTCCATCCGTCACTAGATAGCAAACGGCAAGCCATTCAGAAAATCAGCTTCCTCGGCGGTGTCGCTTAAAAGCCTATTCGCCGTCAAAATTTCCGTCACCCAAAACGCGGAAAGGCCGATGATTTCAAGGAGCATCTGGCGTTTCATCGTAAATTTGCAGAAATTTACGAAGTATTTTCTATGCTCATTATAGCAAAGGACAGTGTGCTGACACATCAGACTTCCACGCAGGAGTATGTCGTTTTCAATGTGTCCGGGTGGATCATCAGCATGGGGCGGTGCAATTCTCTCGCATAAGAAATCGCCTTATCGGTATCATCCCCACGCGCAGATGCCGGATCGTAGACCGCCAGCACCATGTCAGACTGCCGGATGATTGTTCGGTAGGCTTTCAGCTGTGCGTCTGGCTGCTTATGTGTGTAAACGGCTGTCATGTGGCTGCATTTGACAAGCATATCGAAATAGCGTTCGCGCAGCTCCGGTGTCCACTTTGTTGCCTGTTCCTCGTATGGCGTAACACAAAACAGCATCAGTTCCGGATCATTGTCGCGCAGAACGTTAATGAGTTCGGCGGCGTAAAGCCCCACGCCGTAGTCGCAGGCCACGGAAAAATGCGTCACTCCCTGCTGCCGCAGCACCATGATCTGCTGGGCCAGTTCCATCTTCATATCGTGACACTCCGCAGCTTCTTCATCAAATCCCCATGCAAACCGCATAGGGCTGTGTCCGAGGATCGCGCAGCTTTTCGTTCCGCACATCTTGTATCACCTCGCATGTAGTCTAATGGCTTATATTTCGTATTCTATCAGTCGCTATTTTCTGCGTCAAGAAAAATGTAAGCTTATAGGGAACGAATTTGCCTCAATCAGCATACATGCGGGGAGAATCAGATGGATAAAAAGTTGCTGGGAAAACGAATCAACACTGCGCGAAAGGATAGGGGCTGGACAAGTGAACGGCTGTCCGAAGCCTGCAACATCAATGCGACATATCTCAGGCAAATAGAGTCTGGCGCAAAAACACCCAGCCTGCAGGTTTTCGTAACGCTTTGCAGCACGTTGAATGTTTCCCCAACATATTTGCTTGCGGACAACCTGAACCTGACAGAATCGCAGGATTTGGATTCCCTGCTTGCTCTTTGCCGCTCGGCCACACCAAAACAGATGAACATGATCGTCGCAATGGTCCGCAGTGCGCTTGAATCGGTCGAATAGTTTTTTCAAGCCCCTTGCTGTTTGGCTTTAAGCTGCCATATCATGCGCCACTAGTGCCGTGTAATAGCTGTTCATCGTACTCGGCGCGTTGAACAGCGCAGTCAGCAGATATTGCCGGATATTCCGAATCCGTGTTGTGTTCTGCTTCAGGCAGTCCATGACAAATCGGATATGCTCGCCATTCAGCTTCAGCAGTTTCGCCCGCACGACTTCGGCAGGGTAGTCATTGCCTGCAACACGGATTCGGCTGCGGGTGCTGCAAACCGTCTCCTGCAGCAGATCGACGATCTCGTTAAGCTGCTCCCGGTCAACGTGAGGATCACTTGCCAGAACGTCGTAGTCAATATTCTCCAAGATCAAGTCCCGGTAGCGTTCAAACGATTCCTTCGCTTCCGTTCGCTTCTGCGCGGTAACGTCCGGAAAACCGGAAGGGAAAGGAATCGAATCGGTAATTGATTGATCTGTATTTTGTTTTTCTTTATTTCTTCCTTTAGTAATTAATTGCATTGGATTTTCCAACGTAGGTTTATCCAACATAGGCTTTTCCAATATTGGATTATCCAATGTAGGCAAAGCCTGCATAGGTTTTTCCGGCGTTGGCTCCGCGTGCGGCTGCTCGTAAATCGTGTAGACGGTTCCGCGCAGGCAGCCGCGCTCATCGCGTTCGCGGCTGCGCTTGATGTAACCGGCACGTTCCAGCTCGCGCACAGCTTCGCGGATGGCATCGATGCTCTCTTTGTTGATCTGCGCAAGCCCCTGCAGCGTATAATCCCAATCCTCCGGCAGCGACAGCATCTGTGAGAGCAGTCCTTTGGCCTTAAGCGACAGCGTATGGTTGCGGAGATGGTGGTTGGACATAACCGTGTAACCTTTGGTTTTCTCAACACGGAATACAGACATTTTTGTGACCTCCTATGTCTTGGTTTTGAAATATAAAAAAGGAAAAAGCGGCGTTTCAACCCTCTTTTCATAAGAGAGCGAAACGCCGCTTCATTTTGTGTATTGGTTTGTGATTCAATATTTCGGCACAATGCGCATAGACCGGTACTGCATCTTGTGGTATGATTGCCACGTTTGTTGCGTGAACATCGCAGAGGAGGGCAATCACCATGCAGTACACCGATAACGAAGCCGCATTGATCGGCGGCCTTATTTCAAACTATTTCTTCCAGCCGTCCGTGGACGCAAAGCTCCGCGAGTCCTATCGCCGGGTGCTGTGCCATTTGCACGAGGACACCCTCTCCGCATCTGATCTGAGCCGCATTCAGAACGCGCTGACGTTTCTCTCGCCGCTCTGCCGCGATACCCGCGAAGCCCACAAAGACATGATGGGCGTGACATTAAAAACCGATGCTCTGCTGAGAGCCAGCAGATAAACGACCTCCCGTTGCCAGCGCAACGGGAGGTTTGCTTTCTCGCGTCCCAGCATCGCCAATACGCTGTGATTTCGTCCTGGAGCGGGTGGAGGCTTGCCTGCGGTCTTAACGTCTGAAACGTCGCACAGCTGGCTAACGCGCTGGTATCTGTGCTTGGAGTGCGTATTCGGCAAGACCAACAAAAACGCCGGTCGAAATTCTACATTTTGCCGAGGGTAAAAAAGAGCCGCTCTCCCGAAGAATTCCCGGAAAAGCGGCCCAAAAAGCCTTGGGTAAAGGTACAGGTCCATCGAATTTGCTAAAGTCCATTTTGGCATCTTTTTGTCACGCCTCTAAAAATGGGTGCAAAAAAGCCCGGAAGCCGTTGAAACTTCTAGGCTTTTCGCAGCGGCATCTTTTTTGGTTCTACTTGATGTGCGTTCGCAACACTATAGATGAATTTCCAAATAGGAAATGCAAAACCGTGACCCAGCGCCAGCGGTCACAGTTTTGAACGAAGAAAGACCGTTGCTGTCGAGGCGGGCGCGCTTGCGCGGCTGCCTGACATCCAAAGGTCATTTCTGAGTGTGTTAGCTATGCAAAATAGATGAACAGCCGCACCGCTGAATTCAATAAGCTCCTTATATTGCTATATACTTTTCAGCAATTCTTCGATTTCGCTGTCTGTTGCTATTCTACTGTCTACATATTTTTTTGCTTCCTGCTGTATGTATTTGTTTAAGGTGTTCTTGTGTTCGCTGTCAGTCTGATCAATAATTACTGTTTGACCGCCGGCCTCATTTTCCTCCATTAGAACATCCCATGTTGGAAGCTGCTCGACTTTAGAATTTAACTGTTCAATCTTTGAAAGGGTAGCTTTTAATAATTTTTCTACCACACTGATGTCACTGGACGTACTTGCAAGTTTTTCTTTGTAATCCTTAAATTCTTTATCCGCACGCACCCAACCATCCGCTGGAGTATCCGCTATGCATTTATTGATAGACGTAGCAATACCAGCCTTTAGTGAATCAGGCGTATTATAGAAGTAAACCAAACTTTTTCCGCAAACTTTTTCTCTGAATGCATGATACCTTTGACGCCCCGCATCGTCAGGTTCACATTTACTACTAGGAAGGACTTCATGATTGCGAATCACAAAGCTCATAATTGGAATGCCTTTGGACTGCGCATAATCATATTCTTTTTCTGTAAACCCAATTCCGTCCGCATCTAGTGAGCCGTATCTTCCACCCAGTATCAAAATATAGTAATCACAATCATCAAGCATCTTCCGGATATATTCCATCTGACTCAACGCACTTGCAGGAAACTGTTCCATTCCAACAGGAATGCAGCCATTGTCCAATAGGCATTGCGTAGCAGCAGCTCGTTCTTCAATCAAATCTGAATAGGTGGAGCTGATAAACACCTGATACTTCTTTTTCATGTGATTCTACTCCTATCAAACGCCGTTACCATGCGTGTGTGCCATTTGCAATCAGGCTGTCAATATCCATAAAGGCATTCTCAATACGCTCAGTGTGATACCCCCAATAGTTATCATATATTTTCTGGGTAATACCATGTGCGTCCCACTCTTTCAGGACGTCTGCCGTCTTCCTGTTTTTATAGGCTGCATAGAATTCCAGCAGATACATGAAGAAGCTCATTTCTTCCGACATCTCATTCACCTCGGATATAGACAGAGTTGCGAGGGTCGCCGGTCACCTTTTCTGTTTCCCAGATCTCAAACACAGCTCCGGCGCCAAAGGTCGTCAAACCGCAATCCTCATTTTCAAGCATTTCATGTGTTTTGGAGGATACGAACACGCGAAGCGCATCCATTTGACTGTAACCGTATTTTTCGGCAATCATCGGAACAATTTCGCTATTATAATAATCGATTGTTTCTGGATCTAAACGCTTCATACCGTTCTGGCCTCCATAAAGTGCAGGATCGACAGCGCCTTTTCCGTTCGGAACGCATACTGGTCTTTCAGCTTTTGAGGCAGCAACAGCTGAATCGCAATTTCCTCCGAAAAATAGCCTTTCAGATAATTGTTTACGGTTCGGATTGCCTGGTCATTTGCGACCGGACCAAATACAACATCATATGCATCCGCTTGAATCGTTCCGGTTCTGTTGGCAGCGATATACCGAAGCCAGTCTTTATCTGCCTGATGAAAGCGCAGCAGATGCAGCGACTCCAGCTGTGGCATATCAAAGGAATAAACGGAAACCGTCGAAAAACCGTTTCCTCGATTGTTTGTCGTTCGAATGGCCCACTTCTTGGCCTGTTCAAAGTCGCTGGTCAGGTAAAAACCGGCACCAAAATCCAATAATCGCTTGCTTGGAATTAACCTAGGGTTCTTAACTTCCAGATTGCTGCCGTGGAAAACAATCACACTCTCACATCCTTCGTGCTTTTTTATAGTTTATCACACTTTTATCGAAAATCCAATGAAAAAACGTCAGCTTTAACAAATCAAACTGCTCCCATCGTCGACGCATACGAGAGTGCCGGACATATGTTCGTTTGCGAATCATAGTCCAAACAATCTCAATTGGCTTTATGCAGAAGATGTATCGGGTGGGCAATTTTTTCATTTCTTTTCTTGTGCAGGCGGTTTCTGTTTCATCGACCGCGAAACTCTCGCACGTAGAGAGTTCGTTGTTTTTGATTGCTTTCTGTAGTACTGTTTTTGACCATTGCTGTTCTCGCGCCTGTTTCAGATACCACCTGCGCGCATCTCTTGTCAGCTCCGCTTCCATGATCACCACGTTCAGCGTCCAGCCGATTTTCATTGCCAGTTGCAGGAGCGTTTGGTCATTTTCATAAGTCCGATAAAAATCGCGCATCCGGCGCACGTTGCGTGGGGAAAAGCCTGTGCGGTCAGGGAAATTCGCCTGCAAGAACTCTGCGGCTGCGACCGCTGCGCCTTTCTCCGGGCGCTGGCTGATGGCCTTGCCGATGGCGTATACTTCATCCATTTGCGGAAGATTCTGCGTGAGAATTGCGGTCAATTCCCGGTACATCGTGCCATAATCCACAGGTTTTCTGACGTTCATGGTTTCTCCTTTCCGCGCCGCCGCGCATCGTATATTTCGTCGTTTTGCGAATAGCCTGCTACAATATTTTGTGGTATGATTGCCCTGTTCGTTTGATTCTTGCGAGGGAGGAGCGATTATGCACTACACCGATAACGAAGCCGCCCTGATCGGCGGCCTGATTTCAACTTATTTCTTTCAGCCTGCCGTGTCCGCATCCTTGAAAGATGCCTATAGCCGCGTTTTGGAGCATCTGCATCAGAATGCCCTCACTTCTTCTGACCTACAGCAGATCCGAAAGGCTGTGAATTTTCTGATGCCCATGTGCCAAGCAAACCGGCAGACGCAGCGGGAGCTTATGGGTGTCAATGCAAGGACAACAGCGCTTCTGAATGGCTCACGGTAATCGTGGATAACGTAAAAGGCACGACGCTTGGTCGTGCCTTCGCTGTATGTTTTTGTTGACCGCTGCATTCAGCAGGTGCGGCTTTCCGGTGCTCTTTTTTGAAGCGGACTTTGTGGTAAAGACTTTGCTTGCCCACACAAAGAGGTGCAGCATGGAATCGAACAAGTAATCTCTTTTTACCTATTTATCGTTTGCTTGATTTCCGCGCCACCCTTGATCTGCACCAGAATCTCATCAGTGGAGAGGACGGTCACACGCTCTACGATCTGCCGGATGGCATTTTCACTCCATTCTGTGATCGTGGATGCGGTGTTCTCTATAGCTTCTTCTGCTTGCTTTATGCGGTTGCAGACGCGGTCAGTATCCATGCTGCTTTGCAGAATAGTTTCTTTTTGCTTTTTGAGAGAGGTCTGCTCAGCAAGGATTTCCGCGAACTGCGCGTTGCAGGCGTCTTTATCTTCGGCATCGATAGCTTCGGCTAGAAGCTGTTGGAATTGCTCATCGAGCTGCGCCAGCCGCCGTTCGATATCGGCAAGGCTCATCGTCTGACCTTGCACCGGCAGAAGCTCCACGGAAACCGCATTCTTGATAAGATTGAGCAGTGCTGGTTTGTTGCTCATGGCGGAGTTGATTGCTGACAGGATCGCGTTTTGCAGCGGTTCTTCCTTGATCGTCGGCGAATCGTGGCAGTATTTTGTTCCGTAGTTCAGGCGGCTGGTGCAGCGCCAGACGGGATATTTCCGTCCGAGGGATGTCCATGTACATCTTCGGTAGAGTGTCCCGCACTCACCGCACACGAGTCTGTCCGATAAAGCGTATTTGCTGGTATAGCAGGATCGACCAGTTAAGGCCGTTTTGGAGGGGCTGCGCAGGGCGCTTCGCCTTGCCATTTCTGCTTTCACTGCATTGTACTGCTCCCGGCTGACAATACCTTCATGATGGTCTGGCATATAGTATTGCGCCATCTGACCGACATTCTTAACGATCTTTTTGCTGATCACATCGGTACAGAAGGTCTTTTGCAGCAGCACGTCGCCGCAGTATTTTTCATTGGTCAGGATTCCTTTGATCACGGACACCGACCATTCTTCTGTGCCAAGGACAGTCTTGATATGATTGCCCTCCAGCCAGTCTTGCAGGTTCCGCAGGCTGGCGCCACTCTCATATCGCTTGTAGATTTCACGCACGATTTCTGCCTGTTCTGGTATGACGCGAAATTTGCCATCTGCGTCTTTTTTGTATCCATAAATCCGGTGGCAGGGAACCTTGAGCGTTCCAACTTTCGCGTGCATCTGCCGGCCACGCCGGATGTTACCGGAGATGGACTCGCTTTCGGACTGCGCCATTGCGCCGTACATGGTGATCATGAACTCGCTGTCGGGCGGCAGGGAATTGATATTCTCCTTTTCAAACAGGACGCCAATGCCGAGGTTTCGCAGAATGCGCGTGTAATTGATGCAGTCGAGCGTGTTTCTGGCAAACCGCTGGATGGATTTTGTAAGGATAAGGTCGATCTTTTTCTGCTTGCACTGGCGAATCATACGCAGAAATTCCGTGCGCTTCTTTGTAGAAGTTCCAGAAATTCCCTCGTCTGCAAAAATGCCAGCCATCGTCCACTCTTTGTTGGACATGATCTTGTCGGTGTAATATTCACACTGCGCCTCGTAGCTGCTGGTCTGTTCTTCCTCTTTCGTCGAGACGCGGCAGTACGCCGCTACGCGAAGCTGCTTTGTGACCGCAGCGGTCTGCTGCAATTCTGGCTTGGGTGGAATGATAATGACACGTGGCTTTTCGTCTGTCATGCTAAATCGTCCTTTCCAATGATTTGTCCGTTCTTGAGCTGCAAGCGCACCGCCTGGTGCGTCACCAGCACGGCGGAGACGACGCTTTGCAGTAACTCCGCATCGAGTTCTGCCGTGCATTCGAACGCCGCGAACAGCCGTCGCAGGCGCGCAGTTTCATATTCTTCGTTGCCGATGGCAACGTATTGCTCCTGTGCCAGCTTACAAATCAGACTTCTGGCAGCATCTTCGTCGAGCGGTTGGGTGTTCAGAATCTCGTCCCGTTCAGCCTGCGTGGTGTTGTGTATCGGTGTCGGCTGTTTTTCTGGCTGTGTGATGCGCTCCGGCTGTTCCGCAAGCCTGCCAAGCAGATGCGTGACCTGCTGCTCGATTTCCGGCGTAGGCGGCTTGGAACAGATGCGCCGCAGCGCTTTCTGCGCAGGTGTCCGCTCTGGCAGACGCTGCTTGGTCTGGCGCTTGGCAGCAGCCGCTTCAAATAATTTTATGTCAACTAATTTGGGATAATTGTCTGCGCCGGTATATTTGGCGTTCTCCAGAATCCGTGCGACCATGTTTTTATTCCACGACTTTCCCTCGTCGTAAGTGGGACCAGTCTTGCTCATCTGTTCTGCAATTTCCTTCAATGACGCGCCGAGCGTGTATTGCAGGAAGATATCCTGCACAGCCTTTGCTTCCGGCTCGTTCCGGACGATCTCGCCCATGCGCATCTGGTAGCCAAACGGCAGCTTCCGATTTCCCATTACCGCTTTGTCCTTTCAATCTGCTCTGTCAATTCCAGCCCATTTTTCAAGCGGAAGCGCAGGCACTCGTTGCTGTCTACGATGATCTTTTCCACAAGCGCATCGAACAGCTCCGCATCAAAGCCATCGAGGAAGTCCGGCCCATCCTCCAGCGTATCCATGAGATCGCGGGTACGGTCTGCCAGATCGTCGCTGTCAGTATCGAGAAGCCTTGCTTTTTCCTGTTTCAGCCTGCGGAGCTGTTCGCTGAGTTTGTTGTTTGATGAGATAAAAGTGTCAGGATCAACGCCGCCCGCTTGCTGAAGCTGGGCTAGGAATTGAACCTGACTGAGTGTATCTGATATTTTCTTGTTGAGAGAAATGACATCTTCGCTCCAGAGCATCCGACTGTAGCGGATTTTCTGGATGTTGGAGAGCATCTGCGTGAAGATGGAGTCACCGTGATGTTTGAGTTTGTAATAGAGGCGACAGAACGTGGCCATGATCTCTTGTTCGTCGATTTGAGAAATGCTGCATTTTTCACTCGATTCGCTGTGCAGTTTGCAGGACCAATATGTCCGATCTCTATCTCGCCGCAGTCTGAACGGCGAACCGCAATTCCCACAAACCATCCGCTGGCGAAATGGAGTGTCTAATTTGAGATCCGATGCATTCCGTTTACTACGCTCCCGCATCAACTTCTGAGCGGCATTAAATATGTCCTTAGAAATAATTGCAGGGTGTGTATTTTCAACGTAGTACTGCATCCGTTCGCCGTTGTTTTTCTTTTGGATGGTTGGAAATGTCGCTGTTGTATAAGTTTTTTGCCAGAGAGAATCTCCGGTGTATTTCTCGTTTGAAAGTATATATGAAATGATCCATCTGCGCCAAGGACGGTCAGCCCCATTTGTATGCAGCGGGATTCGAGAAGCATTTAGCTGTTCGCTTATGGCGTCCATACTTTGCCCGCTTAGATATGACATGAAAATCTGACGTACAATTTCCGCTTGCTGTTCGTCAATGTATATCTTTTTATCGACAGTTTTGTAACCGTAGGGAAGGAATGGGAGAACGAAGGTACCATCTCGCATCCTTTTTTGATATCCCCACTGGACATTCCCTGAAATCGACTCGCTGCCTTTCTGAGCCAACGACGCCATGATTGCCGTGACCATCTCACTGGATACCTTACTGGTGTCAATACCCTGTTCCTCGAACTGAACACTGACACCGAGTTCTTTGAGTTCCCGAACGGCTGCAAGGCAGTCTTTCGTATTGCGGGCAAATCGGGAAATACTCTTGACCAGAATGCGGTCGATTTTTCCTTTCCGGCAATCCTGCATCATGCGCCGAAAATCTTCACGCTTTTCGACGGACGTGCCGGTGATGCCCTCATCGGCGTAAATATCGACCATTTCCCAATCTGGATTATTGGAAATAAGCTCTGAATAATACTGATTCTGCGCGCGGTAGGAGTTGAGCTGATCCTCGCTGGAGGAACTGACACGAGCGTAGGCCGCGACGCGCAGCTTCCGCGCGACAATTTCGTCGTGCGCCGGGATTACAATGACACGCTGCTGTTCCAGCGCAAGATTTCCGTCGGTCTGCTTCTTTGCCATGCTGTTCACCTCCCTCTGCAGCAACACACACTACCACACCAAGGGCGTAATAGCTATAACCAAAACGGAGAAAAATCAAGCGTAAAGTGTGAAATTTGCACCAAGCTCGACAGCGATCCGACGCGCGATCTTTTTGATCTCAGTCTCAGAAAATCCGACCGTTCGGAGCGCTTTCAGGAGCTGACAGATTCCTAAAAAATCAATGTTTGGATTCATAAGATTCTCCTTCAGCCACGGGGCGGCTCTGATTGCGCAGAGCCGCCCCTGCTTTTGAAATTTTGATGCTCGCTCCTGTTCGACGCTTCTTCCCGGAGCCAAGGCAGCTACTGAACGGCAGCTGGCGCTGCTCACGGGTCTGCACCCCTCCGAGGATCTCTCCGAGCTGCCCCCATTACGTTCCGTTGTGGCTGGGCAGGAGTACCATTGTCCGCGGACAAGATCATTGCGAGGCAGCTTGCCAAAGCTGCTTTTGGATGGATGGGTACCGCTCGTCACCTTCTTGGGCCGTCTTTATACAGGAAACCTGTACAGGTGGTCTTCGCGCATCCTCCGCATCGCTGTTCCATTTCTGGCTCGTCCGCTTGATGTCATTTCAGTCGCTGGATATGTACTTTTCAAGCTGCACGAGGCGGACTGAAAATGTCCCCTCAATGCATAGGCCACGGGAACGGCTTTTTTATAAGGTCGTTTGAAAAATTTTTTTAATTTTTTTCATACGGATAGCAACTGCTGCCTGGGTACACCCCCATCTTCGCGCAAGCTCTTCTTGACCATGTCCCTCAAGTGTGACATAGGTAAGCAATTCCAAGTCCTTTTTGTTTAATTTCATAATGGCGCGAAGTAATCGCGCATCCTCCAATGTGTCAATCCATGCATAACGGCCTGGAAATGCACTTTCATCAAAAGAAGCTGAAAGCGCCTCGTTTTTCCGAAACAGCGCAGACCGGCGTTCATCGTCTGGACTGTCAATTTCCAGTGGCGGCATTTGTGTCGCCCTGCGCTCATAAGCGCGGTTACGACAGAAGCAGTACCAGTCGTATTCATAAATCTTCTGTATTGCCGCTTCACTCATACCGGCATCTGTATATTCTTTTCGAAGGCGCTGCCATTCACGGTCAAATTTTGCTTTTTCCTGTGCGCAGTTGAATCCCATTACGGATTCCTCCAATCTTTTGAAATTTTGAGAAAGCCAAAATTTCAAAAGCGGAGGCGCGCGGGGATGGATACAAAAAACAGCTATCGGTGTGCATCTGCCTTTTCCAGCAGATATGCACTGATAGCCGTTAGTTTTTACATCTGATAGTGTATGCCGTGCATATATGGGGTTCTTGTCACATCCTGCAGCAGTTTTTTGGGTCAAAAGCCATGCTACAGTATGCTGGTTAGCTGATCACCGCAAGAAGCGGCGTTGCCGCTTCCATATCTCCACAGAACGCATAAAACACTCCATTCCCAGCGGAAATGGAGTGCCTAGGGTCATACAGGTAGACTCCCAACTCCGCCGTTTTTTTATATGGCGGAAACGGGAGTATCCTTTATATACTCTATTGGTGGCTGTATTTCGCCACCTGTAGAACATTTTCTGATTGGGTTATTTCATGTAGAATATCGTCGACGGAGGTGATCTATCGGTGGTAGAATTACATGAGCCGGTTTCCGAGCGGATCGGCAAGATCCTGCGGGAAAACCGCGAGGCGCAGGGACTGACCCGGCAGCAGCTTTCTGAAAAAAGTACAGTCAGTGACCGACAGATCTCCGCGATCGAGCTGGGCGAAAAGGGACCGAGCATGAACTCGTTAGAACTGCTTCTGCGTAGTCTCGGTCTTTCTGCCGATCAGATATTTTATCCAGAACTGACCGAAGCTGATCCGATGATGACACAAATTACGCATTTGGCTGCAACCTGCACGGAGCAGCAAAAGAGGATGGTCGTTAGATTCATCCGTATGCTTCAGGACGAAAACTACGGGGATTAAAAATAGCGGTGTTCGCCGGAACACCGCTATTTCTCTGCTTCTCTGATATATCGTTTTACAACTTGTAACAATTCTTGTGCAAGAAGCTGTTCGGAAGTGGCGTTCAGCAAGGTTTGCACCATTTCATATTCCACAACGCCCTCCAGTAGCGTATCTACCGATACATGGAACGCATTTGCTAATCTAAGGCAAAGCGTCAAGTTCGGGCGTGCCTCGCCTCGCCGCGCTCAATCTTGGATACTCGTTTTTGATCGGCCCCAATACGCGCTGCCAATTCATCCTGCGTAAGGTGGCACCGCTTTCGTAGCTTCCGGACATTCTCTCCAAGCTGAACATATAACAAATGATCTGAGTGTACAAGATT
>OMGX01000375.1_pt1 | contig 26895 bp, 9 predicted proteins | sample 1674381 | NCBI WGS metagenome assembly OMGX01 (sample SAMN05578582, study PRJEB25193) | human gut metagenome | biome: Human Microbiome; feature: human-associated habitat; material: feces | host: Homo sapiens | place: USA:Birmingham | reverse complement strand
TACCGTTTTTACGATGGCTCGTTCCGAACGGCAGTGCCTTCCCGAGATTGCCACGTCGCTTCGCTCCTCGCAATGACAAATCGGAGGTGCGTACCGTTTTTACGATGGCTCGTTCCGAACGGCAGTGCCTTCCCGAGATTGCCACGGCCCCGTTGGGGCCTCGCAATGACAAATCTGGGAGCCGGTATGATCAGCTTAATCTTCCCCGGATTCTTCGGTTTCCTCCGTATTGGAGATCGCCTCGACGCCGATGACGCGGTTGCCCTCTTCGATGCGCATGAGGATGACGCCCTGGGTATCGCGGCCGTAGAGGTTGATGCTGGCGGCCGGAGTACGCAGCACGACGCCGCCGGACTCAATGAGCATGACGTCGTTCGTATCATCGACGATGGCCGCGCCTGCGACAAGGCCGGTCTTCTCGGTCAGGCGGTAGTTGCGCAGGCCCTTGCCGCCGCGCGTCTGCGGCTGGCGGTCCTCGCCGCGCAGGTAGGCCTCGACGGCCGTGCGCTTGCCGTAGCCGTTCTCCGTGACGGTCAGGAGGCTCTTGCCCTCGGCGGCCACGGCTGCGCTGACGACCTCGTCGCCGTCGTCGAGGCGGATGCCGCGCACGCCGGCTGCGTCGCGGCCCATGGGGCGGACGTCCGTCTCGGCAAAGCAGATGGCCATGCCCTGCCGCGTGGCAAGGAGAATATTGTCGCTGCCGTTCGTCTTCAGGACGGCGATGAGCTCGTCGCCGTCGTCGAGCGACAGGGCGCGGATGCCGGCCTTGCGGGCGGTATAGAGGGCGTCGAGCCGGATGCGCTTGACGGTGCCGCCGCGCGTGACCATCATCAGGTACTCATGGTCCGTGAATTCGCGCGTCAGCAGCATGGCCGTCACGCGCTCGCCCTGCTCGAGCGGCAGGATATTGACGATGTTCGTGCCGCGCGCCGTGCGCCCGGCCTCCGGGATGAGGTAGCCCTTCTTGCGGTGGACGCGGCCCGTGTTCGTGAAGAACAGAACATAGTCGTGCGTCGAGGCGATGAAGAGGTTCTTGACGTAGTCCTCCTCCTTCAGGCTCTGGCCGGAGACGCCGCGGCCGCCGCGGCGCTGCGTGCGGTAGGTATCGACGGGCAGGCGCTTGATATAGCCCGCGTTCGAGAGGGTATAGCAGCAGTCCTCTTCTTCAATGAGGTCCTCGATGTCGATCTCGTCCTCGACGTCCTGGATCTCGGTGCGGCGCTCGTCGCCGTACTTATCGCGGATGGCGGTCAGCTCGTCCTTGAGGATGGACTTGACAAGGCCCATATCGCCGAGCACGCGCTCGTAATAGGCGATGCGGTCCTCCAGCTCCTGATATTCGTTCTGGAGCTTTTCGCGGTCGAGGCCCTGCAGGGCCTTCAGGCGCATATCGAGGATGGCCTGGGCCTGGATGTCGTCGAGGCCGAAGCGCTGCATGAGGTTTTCCTTTGCGTTGTCGTAGCTCGTGCGGATGATGCGGATGACCTCGTCGATGTTATCCTGCGCGATGAGCAGGCCCTCGAGCAGGTGAGCGCGCTCCTGTGCCTTGCGCAGGTCATAGCGCGTGCGGCGGAGGATGACCTCCTCCTGATAGGCCAGATATTCGTCCAGAATTTCGCGCAGGGAGAGGACCTTCGGCTGGCTCTGGTTCTTCACGAGGGCCAGCATATTGATGGCGAACGTCGTCTGCAGCTGGGTCTGGGCAAACAGGCGGTTCAGGACGACCTGCGCGTTTGCCTCGCGCTTGAGCTCGATGACGATGCGCATACCGGTGCGGTCGGACTCGTCGCGGATGTCGGAGATGCCCTCGAGGCGCTTCTCATTGACCTGATCGGCCATATTCTTGATGAGCATACGCTTGTTGACCTGATAGGGGATCTCCGTGACGATGATGCGCTGACGGTTCTGGCCGAATTCCTCCAGCTCGGTGCGGGCGCGCATGGTCACGCGGCCGCGGCCCGTGGCATAGGCGGCGCGGATGCCCGCACGGCCGAGAATGAGGCCGCGCGTCGGAAAATCCGGGCCGGGGAGGTGCTCCATAAGGTCGGCGAGCGTGGCCTCGGGGTTATCGAGGACGCACAGGCAGGCGTTGATGGCCTCGGTGAGGTTGTGGGGCGGGATATTCGTTGCCATGCCGACGGCGATGCCGCTCGAGCCGTTCACGAGCAGGTTCGGGAAGCGGCTGGGGAGCACGCGCGGCTCCTTGCGCGATTCGTCGAAGTTCGGGTCCCAGTCCACGGTGTCCTTTTCGAGGTCACGGAGCATTTCATTCGAGATTTTCGAGAGGCGGGCCTCGGTGTAACGGTAGGCAGCGGGGGGATCGCCGTCGACGGAGCCGAAGTTGCCGTGGCCGTCGACGAGCATATAGCGCATGGAGAAGTCCTGCGCCAGACGCACGAGTGCATCATAGACCGACGCGTCGCCGTGCGGATGATAGCGGCCCAGCACGTCGCCGACGCAGGTCGCGGACTTTTTGAACGGCTTGTCGGCCGTCAGATTATCCTCATACATGGCATAGAGAATGCGGCGGTGCACGGGCTTGAGGCCGTCGCGCACGTCAGGCAGCGCGCGGCCGACAATGACCGACATGGCATACTCCATGTAGCTGGTTTTCATTTCATGCACCAGCTCAGAGGTCACGATCGCCTGATCCGGGAATCGGATGTCCTCCGGCTGGTAGTCCTTTTTGTGATGTGCCAAGGTTTTTCCTCCTTGAATTGGTTTGCTGCTTATCTGAAGGGGTTTTTATTGTGTTATTGCGGGGAGCAAAGCGCCCATGGCTCTCCCTCTGGGAGAGCTGTCACCGAAGGTGACTGAGAGGGCCCTGCAGGCACTGCCGATAAGTACAGGCCATTGTTCAAACGATACGCACCTCCGACTTGTCATTCCGAGGAGCGAAGCGACGTGGGAATCTCGGGAAGGCAGTTGCGATTTCGCCGATAGCTTCCCCATAATCCAACCGGGTACTGCGAGATTGCCACGCCTTGCTGCGCAAGGCTCGCAATGACAAGTCAGGGAACCCTGCTGCATCCGGAGGGGCGCAATGACAAACCTGAAAAACCGCCCGGTGGGGTCATCCCATCGGGCGGTGTCTGGTCTCTGCCTTATTTTGCGGAATAGAACGCCGTGCACAGGCGGACGAACGCATCCTGATCGGCGGCGGCCATCAGCTCGCGGGCGGAGTGCATCGCGAGGAGCGGCACGCCGATATCGGCTGCGGGCATGGCCAGCAGCGACGAGGCCATCGAGCCGACCGTGCTGCCGCCGGGCAGATCGGCGCGGTTCATGTAGGTCTGCAGCGGAATGCCCGCCGCATCGCACAGGCCGGAGATCACGGCGCAGGTGTCGGCGTCCGAGGAATAGCGCGGGCTGCGCTTCAGGGCAACGCCGCGTCCGAGCAGCGCGCCGCACGTCACGTCGGCCAGCTCCGGGTGGTTCGGGTGCACGGCGTGCGCGGCGTCGCACGAGAGCAGCATGCCGTTTACGCAGGCATCGAGATATTGCGCGCGGCTCAGGCCGAGGGCGCCGGCCAGCTTTTCGAGAATGACCGTCAGCGTGCTGCTGTCCGCGCCGCGGCGGGTGTTGCTGCCGATCTCCTCGTTGTCATAGAGCACGGCGAGGTTGATCGTGTCGCCGACGGCGTCCAGCAGGCCGCGCAGGCAGGCGTGGACGGACGTCAGGTTGTCCAGCCGGGCCGAGGAGAGCAGGTCCTGCTCAAAGCCGACGAGCTGCGCAGGCTCGTGGCAGTAGGCGCACAGCTCAAAGGACAGAATGTCCTCCGCCGCTGCACCGAGGCGCTCGGCCAGCTTGCCCACGAGATAGCCCTTTTTCTCCCATGCGTCCTGCACCGTCCGGCACAGCGGCAGCATGTCGACGTTCGGCTTCGTGGGAACGCCCTTGTTCACCTCGCGGTTGAGGTGGATGGCGACGTTCGGGATGATGGCCAGCGGCTCGTCCCATGCGACAAGGCGGCGCGCCGGACGCATGGGGTCGTCCGTCCGGACGAGGGCCACACCGGCAAGGCCGAGCGGGCGGTCGAGCCAGGTGTTCAGGATCGCGCCGCCGTAGGGCTCAACGCTCAGACGGCAGCAGCCGCCGGAAACGAGCTCCGGCTGCGGCTTGATGCGCATGCAGGGCCAGTCCGTATGCGAGGCGGCGATGCGGAACACATCGCGCGCGCCGACGGTGATGGCGGCGAGGAACGTGCCGCTGCTCACAAAGTAGCGGCCGCCGCGCTTCACGGCAAACGGCGCGCCCAGCTCCAGCGGGGTGAAGCCCTGCGCGGTGAGGGCCTGCTCCGCCATGGCGACGGTATGCCACGGCGAGCGCCCGCCGTCCAGCCAGTGCATCAGCTCGGTGCAGAATTCAGACATGTCAGACATGGATAATCGCTCCTTTTTATAATAGTTGGGAATTAGAAATGAGAAGTTAGGAATTGGAATTGCAGGCTCCCGGAATTGTCATTGCGAGGGCGCTTCGCGCCCGTGGCAATCTCGGGAAGGCAGTGACAGTTCGTACAGGGCATCGAAAAAACGTAAAAACCAATTGCGTCTGTAGCGGCGCTCACTGCGCAGCCGTTGGCGGCTCTGCCGCCTTACGGATGCGGCGTGCCCCTTGCGGGTATTGAGCGCCTTGTACGGGAGTATTCAACGGCAGGAGAGTGCTGGTGCACCGCCGCATTACCCTGATGTGTCATTGCGAGGAGCGGAGCGACGTGGCAATCTCGGGAAGGCGCTTACGTTTTCGCCGGAACTCCCCTGTTATCCGGCATTGTACTGCGAGATTGCCACGTCGGCCTTTGGCCTCCTCGCAATGACAAACCTTTGGTTTTTACCATTTTAACGATAGCCTGTTTATTTCGCAGGTGCAGTGCCGGGCCCGGCTGTCCGCTCCCCTACAAGGCGTGTGCGTTCGGCGATGCCGCCCTATAACTTGCCAGTCTGCAAGGCGCTCAGTGAGCGCCGCTACATTCTTCTCTCGCCCGGCGGTCTTGCGCAGTGAGCGCCGCTGCACTCCATACTTCGGTGCATACCGTTTATCGGCAGCCGGTACGGGACGGCAGTGCCTTCCCGAGATTGCCACGGGCGCAAAGCGCCCTCGCAATGACAATTCGGGGGCCGGCACCATTTTAACGCCGTCCCGTTCGTATCGCAAGTGCAGCGCCGGGCCCGGCTGTCCGCTTCCCGCAGGAAGGCGCGGTGCTGCACCTGAACGGTTTTTCCCACAAAACACAAGATGGGGCTTGACATTTTGCCCGCTGCGGAGTAAACTTTAGTTAGAAACAACTAACCGAAAGAGGGAAAACGCATGGAGAAACAAAGCTTCTGGGACCGCTATGCGCGGCGGTATTCGCACTTCGTGCGCGCGGATCAGGAGGCCTATGCGCAGATGCTCGAGTGGATCCGTCCGGCCGTCCGTGACCGCACCGTGCTGGAGCTGGCAACAGGGACGGGCGTGATCGCGCACGGGATCGTGCACGAGGCGGCCTCTATCGAGGCGACGGATGCCTCTGCCGGGATGATCGACGTGGCACGAAGCCATTCCCATTCCCGCAAGCTGCACTTCTCTGTTCAGGACATGCGCTATCTGCCCTATGCCGACGGCAGCTTCGAGGTCGTCATCGCTGCCAATGTGCTCCACCTGCTGCCGGAGCCAGACAAGGCGCTCGATGAGGCTTCGCGCGTGCTCGCACCGGGTGGCCTGCTCATCGTGCCGACGTTTACGCATGCGGGGGAGGGCAGGCTTGCAAGGCTGCGCCTCTGGCTGATGCGCCGTGCCGGGTTCCCGCTGCGCTGGAAGTGGTCGCCTGCGGAGTTTCTGCAGTATCTGCGCAGACACGGCTGGAAGGTCGTGCAGCACCATGTGCTGCAGGGCACTTTTCCGCTGACGTATGCCGCCTGCGTGCGCCGCTGTGCGGATGCGGAGCATGAAATGCCTGTTACGGAACACGAAACGGCCTGAATTTGCAGTCACGCTATAAGATATCTATATCGGCCCGGACTGCGGAATTCTGCTGCAGACCGGGCCGATTTTTGTGAAGGTGGAAGGAGAAATATGACTTCTGCAGCAAGCTGATTCAGCAATTCGCACAAATCAATCGGTACGATTTTATGGAAAGCTCCAAAAATATTTTTGCGGATTTACAAGCGGATTCAAACGTGGTATAGTTCAAACATAGTTTGTTAAACGTTTAGCAGTGGGAAGTGTTTTCCGACTGCGGCGAAGTATCCTGCTAGATGTCATCAGCAACGAGGCTCTCTCGTCATTGCGTGCAGGGCAAGGAATGCCCGCGCCAAGGCTTCGCACACCGTTTGTCCGGCAGCTCGGCTTTATCAGGCGGTTTGTATGGTAATATCGTACAAAAATGCCTGCGGAAGGAGGGAAAGCGTGCGCTGACAAAGCTGTTACAAGCTGGAACGGGTCATTCCTGGATCGGAATCCACGCAGGATACCAGCTGCCCTGTTGGGCGATATTTTTTCACCGCAAATGTTAAACGTTTAGCATTTTCGACGGAACTCGAAAGGACTATAGAATCTGAAAGGAGAGAACATTTCATGCAAAGAGTGAACCACCTGCCCAGACGTGTGATCTCGATCGTGCTGACCATCGTCATGGTCGCGTCCCTGTTCTCCGGCATCCTGCCGGGCCTCGGCGTGACGGCGAAGGCTGCGGCCAATGAGATCGCCAATGACAGCCTGAAGATCTCTGTCGGTGATCTTGGACAGATTTCTACGCTCAACATCGTGAATAATCCCAGAAATCGAAGCAATCGTGAGATCAACTTCGTCCTCCCCAATGACACCCGTCCCCAGAACGGTGTGCAGCATCAGTGGATGGGCGAAATGATCTTCTCCGTCCGCTCCAGCGCGGACGGCAGCTTCCCCGCCGACAACACCGGCTTTGTCGAGGTCGACACGAACAAGACCCTCGCAGCCGGCGGCTCGACCACCGCATCCAACATCGCTTCCGATAACCCCTATATCGAGAAGACCGTTGTCAGCGACAAGAAGGTCGAGGTCAACTTCATCGGCCAGGACCTGAGCTCCACGACGGACCGTACCATGAAGGGCTTCGATGTGAAGTCCACCTATGATATGGATACCGAGGACGGCTCCCTGCTGTGGACCATCACCCTGAAGAACAAGAGTGATGCGTATCTGGAATTCGGCGACGTCGGCCTGCCGATGCCGTGGAACAACAAGTACACGAACCAGAACAGCGTTTATTCCGAGCGCGTCACGGCCCATACCTTTGCAGGCGCGGACAGCGGCTATGCCTATGCGATCCGCTGCAGCGGCGAAGGCAACTACATCCTCTTCACGCCGGTCGCCACCTCCGGTGCCCGCATCGAGTATGTGGATAACTGGATCGGCAGCAACAACGGCGTCAGCGACAACCGTACCGGCAGCACGTTCTCCAACTGGACGGGCGACTCCGGCGAATGGCAGCCGGGCCTGAGCGTTTACTACATCCACTCCAAGGATATCCACAAGACCGGCCGCAGCTACTTTGAAGATGCGACCAGCCTCATCCTCGAGCCGGGTGAGAGCCAGACCTACCAGTTCAAGTTCTCTGCTGTCCGCGCGGGCGACAACACCCCGCAGGAGAGCGCCGAGAGCCCGAACAACGCCTCCGACTCCATCGAGCAGCGCGAGACGAACATGCGCTCTATCCTCTATCAGAACGGCCTCATCGACGCCATCGCGGTCCCGGGCTTCCAGACGGCTCTGAACATGGACACGCGCCTCGACCTGCACTATGATGACAGCCTCATCAAGGTCGACTCCGTCGACATCCAGTGCGTGCACGAGAACGATCCGTTCGATGAAGCGCATACGCCGGAGCACCGTTCCGGTATGGTCAACAACAGCCGTACCGGCCGCGGCCTGCATGACGGCAACGAGGGCTATGAGGAATCCGTGAGCTTTGTCGAGACGAAGACCGTCGACGGCGAGCAGCACCACATCTACGACCTGCACTTCGGCTGCATCGGCAACAACAGCGTTCGCGTCGAGTACAAGCTGAAGGTCGGTGACGAATGGGTCAGCAAGTTCACGCAGTTCGAGTTCAACGTTCTGACCGAGCTGGATCAGGCATCCGACACGCATGCCGACTTCATGGTCAATGAGACGCAGGACACGAATCCTGACAGCCCGACCTACGGCATCTACAGCGACTGGTACTTTGCCAGCGGCAGAGATTCCAACCAGCGCAACCACTGGGGCGATGACTGGAGCCATGACAACATCAACTTCATCGCCATGAAGAACTATCTGAACCCGGATGCCGAGCAGGTCAAGTCCATCGAGACCTACCTGATCGACTTCATGTGGAACACCTACATGAAGAACACCCAGGATAACTTCAACGTTGCGAACTACCTGTCCGCTTCCGGCGCTTACAGCACCTCCAGCGGCCCGTACACCCGTACGTTCTCCGAAGTGATGGAGGCCACCGGCTTCTTCAACATGTACCGCATCGTCAAGGCTTATCCGGACCTCATTGAGTACCGTAAGCCTGCAGCGTGGTATCTGGAGAAGGCATACGGCATCTACTCCAACCGCGTCGGCACCGGAGCCATCGGCTTCTACGGCGAGCAGCAGATCCCCGACATGATCGAGGCGCTCTATGCCGAGGGTATGGACGAGGAGGCCTTTAACCTGCAGGAGCGGTTTGCATGGTACAAGGCGAACAATTGCATCAACGCCACCTATCCGTACGGCTCCGAGTTTGCCTACGACAACACCGGTGAAGAGGGCGCCTTCGCTGCCATCCAGGCCCTGAAGAAGTACTGGCCGGACAGCGACGCCGCCAAGAACGCCTACAGTGCCATGAGCATGGCCAACCACAAGACCCGCGCGATGCGCGGCATCCAGCCCACCTGGTACCAGTACGCCGACCCGGTCTTCATCGGCGGCGAGAGCTGGTGGAACTTCCAGTACACCGCCTCCCTTGCAGGCTCCATCATGGACGATTGGATGCGCTACGAGGAGCTCGAGGACGGCGACACTACCGCATGGGCTGCCCGCGTGAACTACGCGGCCAAGATTTCCAACTTCAACGCCATCAACATGGGCCAGATCTCCGACAAGTACGTCGGCAACGTTTCCTGGCGCTACAACATGTATAAGGGCGGCTACGGCGCGATGAACGTCAACGACGGCGGCACCCGCGTCATGAACAACGGCTGGCAGGACTTCTCCGGCGAAAGCGACGAGGGCCTGTACGGCTCCCTGCTGCGCATCAGCGCAGACGTCGTGAACGATCCGATCTTCGGCCTGTATGGCTACGGCGCGAACGTCACTGCCGACGAGACCTCCTACACGGTCATCCCGACTGACGGCTTCGGCAAGCGCGTCAACATCCTCGACCAGAAGATCTACGTCGAAACGACGCAGGACACCATCACCAGCGCAAAGTTCGCTATGGACGGCAGCTCCATCGAGCTGAACGTCAAGGGCTACACCGCTGCAAGCCATGTTTCCCACATCGCTCTGAGCGGCGCCGGCCTGAAGGACGGCTTCTATGCCATCAACGTCAACGGCGAAAAGGTCAGCCAGGTCTATGTGAAGAACAATGAGGCCAACGCAACCATCACCATGCCCGCCGGTGAGACCAATGTCGTGACCATCACGGCCGACCCGAACGGCGAGAATGCCGCTCCGCAGGCCGCCATCAAGGTCTCCAGCGACAATCTGCAGGCCATCGTGACCTACACCCTGACGGCCGTTGCCTCCGACGACGGCTATCCCGGCAACAGCCTGACCTATCTGTGGGCCTTTGAGAGCCTCGCAGGCGAGGGCGCAAGCGCGTTCCTGAGCAGCGAAGCCGCTCCGACAACGCAGTTCAACGTCAGCCAGGCGGGTGAGTATGTCGTCTCCCTGACCGTCAGCGACGGTGAGAAGTCCACGAAGGTCGAAAAGACTCTCGTTGTCGGCGAAGCGCCCGAGCGCCTGGCCCCGACGATCGATTCCGCAACCGGTACGCCCGTTGTCGGTAACCCGACCGTTGCCGATCTCAAGGCCGAAGCCACGGTCGACCCGCTGTATCAGGGCGTCCCGCGCTTCCACTGGGAGCTGGTCAGTCAGCCCGAGGGCGGCAATGCCATGATCGGCAATCCCAACGAGAAGGAAGCCAAGCTCCGCGTCGACAAGGGCGGCGAATATGTCGTTCGCCTGACTGTCACTGACGAGGACAAGACCTCCACCACCGACGTTACCGTCACCATGACGGATGCCGCCGACGGCATCCAGCGCGTGAAGACCGTCATCACGCAGGTCGGCGTCGCTCCGACGCTGCCGAACGGCGTGGTCGCTGTCCGTGACGACGGCACCTACTCCGGCGGCGCAGTCGATTGGGACGAGATCTCCGAAGACAAGTATGCACAGGCCGGTGAGTTCGAGGCCTACGGCACGCTCCGTACCCAGACGACCCGCGTGGCCGTCAAGGTCATCGTCGTGAAGGGCGACCGCAAGAATGTTGCTCTGTTCGCGACCCCGACCGCCATCATCAACACTCCGTCCGATCTCGGCGGCGTTGCCGGCCTGAACGACGGCTTCGACCCGAGCAGCTCCCGTGATACGAGCCACGGCGTCTGGCACAACTGGCAGGGCGCGCGGGGCGACGCAGCATGGGTCATGTACACCTGGGATGTGCCCGTCACCATCGACGGCGCGGATGCCTACTACTTCACCGACGGCAACTTCGCTCCGAAGGATGCCAAGCTCGAGTATCTGGCAGAGGACGGTCAGTGGCACGAGGTCCCGAATGTCAGCGGCCTTGGTGTTACGCTCAACCAGTACAACACCACGAGCTTTGATCCCATCACCACCACCAAGCTGCGCATGACCATGAACCCGAAGACGCTCGGTATCGGCGTCATCGAGTGGAAGGTCTACGGCTACGGTGAATTCGTCGACCGCTCCGCTCTGAAGAGCGCCATCGCAACTGCGAAGGGCATCAACACGAACCTCTTTGTCGAAGGCAGCAAGTATCTGCTGGATCTGGCCATTGCGAAGGCACAGGCCGTTCTGAGCGATACGTCCGCCACGCAGGAGCAGGTTGATGCCGCAGCGGCGGAGCTGAATGCGGTTATCGCCGGTCTCGAAAGTGCGGACGGCAACCTCGCCTACTCCGCTGCCGTTACCACGAGCTTCTGCTCCAGCTGGGAGTCCGTGTCCGCCGTGAACGACGGCATCGTCCGTTCCAACTCCTACAACCCGTCCAAGCCGCGCTACGGCACCTGGGGCAACACGTCTTCCTATGAGACCGTGACCTACACCTGGGGCAGCGAGGTCATCATCGACTCCACCGATCTCTATCTGTGGTACGACGGCACCGAGGGCGAATACACCAGCGGCGGCATCCTTGTGCCGAAGTCCGTGGAATTCGAGTACCTCGATGCGGAAGGCAACTGGAAGTCCGTTCCCAACGCCGAGGGTCTCGGCCGCGAGATGGACAAGTTCAACAAGACCACGTTTGATCCCTTTACCACCACCGCCCTCCGTGTGAAGCTGAACAAGCAGGCCAACGACTATAACGGCGTCGGCATCATGGAGTGGAAGGTCTATGGCAAGCTGGCGAAGTCCGACGGCATCCCGACTGCGGTGAAGGTCGTCATCGCCCGCATTGATGCCATCGGCGAAGTCACGCTCGACAGCAAGGACGCCATCGAGGCTGCCCGCGCTGCCTATGACAACCTGACGGAAGAGCAGAAGACGCTCGTTACGAATTACGAAACCCTGACGAAGGCCGAGGAGACCTACGCAGCGCTGGCTGACGCCGCCGCTGTGAAGGAAGTCGAGGATCTGATCGACGCGATCGGCGAAGTTGACGAGAACAGCAAGGAGGCCATCGAGGCTGCCCGCGCTGCCTATGACGCGCTGCCCACGCGCCTGCAGCCCGAGGTCAGCAACTATGACAAGCTCGTCAAGGCCGAGAAGGACTACACCGATCTGCTGACGGCAGTCGAGGCAGCGCAGAAGGCCGCCGAGGATGCCCGCAAGGCATTCGAGAACGCCAAGGCTGCGCAGGAGAAGGCCGAAGCCGCGAAGGCTGCCGCCGAGGCCGCACAGAAGGCCGCCGAGGAGGCCGCGCAGGCTTCCGGCGAAAACAGCGAGGCCGCCAAGAAGGCGCAGGCCGCTGCCGAAGAGGCGCAGGAGAAGGCCGAGGCTGCGAAGGCTGCCGCCGAGACTGCACAGGCCGGTGCCGAGGCTGCCCAGAAGGCTGCCGAGGACGCCGCTGCCGCTGCCGCCGCGAACAACGCGCTTGCTGCCGAGGCTGCCGCAAAGGCCGCCGAGAAGGCTGCCAAGTCCGCTGAGGAGGCCGGAAAGGCCGCTGCTTCCGCCGAAGAGGCTGCGAAGTCTGCTGCCGACGCCGCCGAGGCCATGCTGAAGGCTCAGAAGGCGCAGAAGGCTGCCGAGGATGCCGAGAAGGCTGCCGAGGAAGCCGAGAAGAAGGCCGAAGAGGCCAGGAAGAAGGCTGAGGAGGCCGCCGCCTCCACCGCTGAGGACCGCGAAGCCGCCGAGAAGGCCGCTGAGGAAGCCAAGGCTGCCCAGAAGGCCGCCGAGGATGCCCGCAAGTCCGCCGAGGACGCCAAGTCCGCCGCGGAGCTGGCTATGCAGGCTGCCGAGCAGTCCAACAAGGAAGCCGCCGCATCCGCTGCGCAGGCTGCCGAGTATGCAAAGAAGATGGCTGAGGCCTATGAAGAGATCGTCCGCATCAAGGCCGAGCTCGTCGAGTACCTCGCCAAGGCACAGGCCGAGGCCGAGCGCGCCGAGGCTGAGCGCAAGGCCGCCGAAGAGGCCCAGAGAAAGGCCGAGGAGGCCGCCCTGGCCGCTGCCAAGTATGCCGCCGCTTACGAGCTGGCTCAGCTCCAGCAGAACGGCGAGGGCCTGACCGGCCACGCGAAGGAAGCGTATGACAAGGCTCTTGCCGACGCCGCTGCCGCCATCGAGGCCGCAAAGACGCCCGCTGAGGTCGATGCCGCTCTGGCTGCCGCCCGCGAGGCCCTGAACAACGCCCTCTGCCCGAGCGCAGCGTTCACGGATGTCGAGGAGAACGTCTGGTATCATGACGGCATCGACTTCATGGTGAGAAACGGCTACATGAACGGCGTTGCCGCCGACACGTTCGACGTTGATGGCAGCCTGACGCGCGCCCAGCTCGTCACGATCCTCTACCGCATCGCCGGTGAGCCCGAGACCAGCGCCGCCATTCCGTTTGCGGATGTCGCCGACGGCCAGTGGTACACGAAGGCCATTGTCTGGGCCGCCGAGAACGGCATCGTCAATGGCGTGAACGAAACGACGTTCGCCCCGAACGATCCGATCACCCGCGAGCAGATCGCCGCCATCCTCTACCGCTATGCGCACGAGGAGAACACCGAGGACGGCAAGCTCACGAGCTTCCCCGACGCAAAGGACATCTCCGGCTACGCGCTGGAGGCCATGAACTGGGCGGTCGCCAGAGGCCTCATCAACGGCTCTGACGGCAAGCTGCTGCCGCAGGACACCGCGACCCGTGCACAGATCGCCGTGATCCTTGCCCGGTATCTGAACGCCTGATCCTTCCCCCCCGCTCCCCATGCGGCAGGCCGCATGGGGAGCCCCCCAGCATTTCCCGGCAATTGGACCCAGACAAACAATATGCTCGAAAATCGAACTTGGGAGGAACAATAAACCATGAAGCATGTGAAACAGCTGCTTTCTGCACTGCTTGTGCTGGCTGTTGTACTCTCGCTGCTCCCGGCTGGCGTTCTGAAGGCATCCGCCGCAGAGGCACCCGCAGCGCTGGACATCGGCTACCCCACATTCAAGAACACAGAGCTTCTCGACGAGGTCTATGACCTGTCGAAGCTCGGCATGTCCTATTCCGAAAAGGACATCATGATGGCGATCTATAAGCAGGATCTTGCCAATGGCGGCGACTCCTTCTATATGGACCGCATCCTCGCCCGTGAGGGCGTCTGCAACGGCAACGCCGGTTCGAACGGCAACGCCGACGGCAACACCTTCCTGACCCGCGGCCGCGCGCTGTATATGTACACGAGCAGCCCGTCCGTCATCGGCTTCGGCGGCAACACGGCTTATCATCAGCCGCTTGGGCGGGGCAATCTGGTTCGCGTTCTCTTCTCGAACGCCGACGGCAGCCTGACCACGGAGGAAGACACCAGCAAGCGCGTCAATGCGCCGAGTAACTGGTCCAGCACCTACTCTGTCGGCAGCAACCTGACGCTGGATGTCGTGAAGTTCATCCATCAGGAGAACGTCGCCGTTACGACGATGACCCTGAAGAACAACACCGAAGAAGAGCAGAACGTTACGGTGGCAGCGGACTCCACCTTTGCGACGGAGCCCGGCAAGGTCACGGTCAATGGTGCAGAGCAGACAGAGCTGACCGGCACCTGCTCTTCCCCTGCAGGCCTTACCACCATCTATGCCCGCATGACCGGCGACGGTTTCGAGGCCGCTTCGTCCGACGACTATTGCTGGTTGTCCCGCAACGTCACCGTCCCTGCGGGCGGCAGCGTGGAGTTCAAGGTCGTCATGGCCTTCACGACGGAAGAAATTCCGGAGTCCACCGAGCAGTACCTCCGCTTCGCAGGCCTCGGAAACCTTGAGGCTGTCCGTGCGCAGAAGGCGGAATACAACCTCTACTGGGCGGAGAACCTGCCCTACATCGACGTGCCGAAGAAGGCCGTCCAGAAGGCAATCGACTATCGCTGGTGGCTGGAGCGCTTCAATTCGCTCGATGCCAACATCCCCGGCTATGACTATCAGTACCCCGTCACCATCGAGGGCGTCCTCGGCTACAACAACGCCATCATTCTGACGCAGCCGATGCATCTGCAGGATACAAAGTGGCTCCGCTCTCCGTATCTGGCCTATGGCCAGCTGCTGTCCGCGGGCAACTCCTCGCAGAGCAGCGCCTTCCTTGATAACCCCGGCAACCGCAACAACTGGAACAACCACTATGGTCAGTATCTGGCTGAGGCCGGCTATGAGGCGTTCAACGTCATCGGCGGCGGCGCAGAGGTCGCGGAGAACTTCGCGTACTACTTCGGCCACGATGCTACCGGCCAGCTGGAGCACTACGGCAACCACATTGAGGGCCGCGACCTCATCGCTTACCGCAACAACTACATGACTGGCAACGACGCCGATACCATCTCCATGCATGCTCCCGGCACCGGCACCTGGAAGGCACACGGCGAAAACGCCTACGTCTGGGCCGCTGCCGACGCCGCCGCGAAGCTCTATGAGCAGCTGGGCAACACCGAGCAGGCCAAGTATTACCGCGATCTGGCCGACAAGATCAAGGCCGACGTCCTCGAGCTCATGTGGTGCGAGGAGTGCCAGAAGTTCGAGACCTATGCCGTCCGTCCGACCGGCACACAGCATAATGCTAACCAGCCCAACCTCGTCAAGTACACCGAGTCCAACAACTACAACTACTTTGCCGTGGGCCTCGTCCCCGACGATGCCGCTTCCGTCACGAAGTACAAGGAAGCCCTCAAGGCCTTCTCCAACGGCAAGGAGTTCCCGATCTTCCCGTTCTACACCGCCAACCAGGTCCACAACCAGGAGGTCAGCGGTTCGAACAACTTCTCGAACATCAACTTTACCGTGCAGCTCCGTCTGTATGAGTCCGCTCTTCGTACCTATGACAAGGAGCAGACCTACATCACCGACGACATGCTCGCCATGATGGCCGAGTGGATGGCATGGAACGTCTACCCCGATGCAGGCGACATCCGCTATCCGAACAACAACGAGTTCCACAACATCGACGGCAGAACCTATGAAAACTACTATCGTTCCTGGATCTACCACAACATCCTCGGCAACTACACCTACCTCTTCATCGAGGACATGGCCGGTATCCAGCCGCGTTCCGATGAAAAGATCGAGCTGAGCCCGATTGACTTCTCCTATGACCACTTCATGGTCAACAACGTCCGCTATCACGGTCATGACCTGACGGTCGTGTGGGATAAGCCGGACGACGGCAAGACCTGGTACAACGAGTGCCCCGAGGGCTACTCCCTGTACATCGACGGCACGCTGGCCTTCACCCTGAAGGATCTGGCCCATGTCGTCTATGACTCCGCCACGAAGGAAATCTCCTTCCCCGACGGCGCTGTCGAGATCGTCACCAATAACGGCGGTGCTGCCATCCCCACCGCGATGAACACCGCCATCACCGAGGAGAAGGTCCTCAACATGCTGGAGAAGTCCGGCGTGCACGGCATGACGAACCTCGCCGAGGGCGCGGAGGTCACCGCCACCTTCACCCCGGACAAGGCCCGCGCCGCGTCCTGGGCAGAAAAGCACCGCGCTGACGGCAGCGACTCCACGTCCAAGGCCGTCAACGAGACAGCTCCCGATCCGCAGGCAGTTGTGGACGGCACGACCGTCGACATGCCGTTCTGGGGCAACTACGGCAGCGTGAACGAGCGCGACAGCCTGACGCTGAAGCTCTCCTCCAAGCAGACCGTGGACATGGCGACGCTGTACTTCTACAACGACCGCCAGACGAACGGCTACTCCGAGCCCTCCAAGTTCACAGTCGAGTACTGGGACGGCGAGGCCTGGCAGGCCGTCCGGCAGCAGACCCGTACCCCGTCCGCCCCGCGCGCGAACTACAACGCCGTGTACTTCGCACCGGTCGAGACGGATCAGTTCCGCTTCACCTTCACCAACAAGGACAAGGGCTTCACTGCCGTGACCGAGATCCAGCTCTTCCACGAGGGCGGCGACCGCGATCACCCCGCGCAGAACGCGGCTCCGTCCGTGAAGCTGGCTGAGGATACCTCCCTCACCGGTAACCTCTATACCACCCTGAAGGCGACCTGCACCGACGACGGTCTGCCCTACGACAAGGACATGTCCTACGCCTGGGAAGTCATCGCCGCCCCCGAGGGCGCTGAGACCCTGCTGAGCAGCGCCAACAAGCCCACCACGACCATCTCCGGTACCGTGGAAGGCGAGTACACCGTCCGCTTCACCGTCAGCGACGGCGAGCTGAGCGCGACCGGCGAGCTGACCGTCACCCTGAAGAAGGGCGCTGCGGGCGGCCTCGGCGAGGACGTCGCTCCGGACGCCGCTTCCGTGGAAAGTGACTATACCTCCAGCTGGGAGAACCTGAACGGCATCAACAACCCGAGCTTCGAGCCGACCAGCTCCAACGTGGGCACCGGCAAGGGCTGGGGCAACTGGAGTCAGGACGTCGGCTCCGAGCACTATGTCGGCTATACCTGGGATGAGGCCGTGACCGTCGGCGGCGCGGACATCTACTGGTATGACGACGGCGGCGGCCTGCAGGTCCCGTCCAAGCTGCGCATGCAGTACCTCGATGCCAACGGCGCGTGGCAGGATGTCAACATCACCACCCCGTTCGAGAGCAGCATTGCAAAGAACAAATACAACCGCATTGAATTCGACCGCGTTACCACCACCCGCCTGCGCCTGTATGTTACCGTTCGCTCCGGCGCAGCCGGCAACGGCATCTATCGCTTCAAGGTCTATTCCTCTGTCGACGTCGCCTCCCTGAACGAGGTCTTCCTCGCCACGAAGCCCGGCGTCATGCCCACGCTGCCCTCCAACGTTACGGCAGTCACCTCGGACGGCGCGCTCATCAGCGTCCCCGTCACCTGGGAGACCCTGACGGCTGACATGATCGCCACCGACGGCGAGGTCAAGCTCCGCGGCGTGAACAACTCCACCGGCAAGATGACCACCTGCACCATCTATGTCCGCAGCGACATGGATAAGGCCACCATCACGAGTGTGGAGCCCGTTGAGGTCACCACGACGCAGGGTATCGTCCCGACGCTGCCGAAGACCGTGAAGGTCGGCTACAACAACGGCGCATTTGACAACCAGACCGTCAAGGTCACCTGGCCCGCCATCACGGCTGCTGAGCTGGCCAATGTCGGCGACGTGAACTTCGAGGGCGAGGTCGAAGGCACCGCCACGAAGGCTATGCTGACGATCCACGTGCTCAAGGCCCCGGACGACCCCGCTGTCGTTGCGGTCAAGGAGCTCATCGACGCCATCGGCGAGGTAACGCTCGACAGCGGCGACGCCATCGAGGCTGCCCGCGCCGCCTATGACAAGCTGCCCGAGGCCAAGAAGGCGCTTGTCGACAACTACGAGAAGCTGACTGCGGCAGAGGAAGCTTACACCGCCCTGGTCGACGCCACTGCCGCAAAGGCTGTGGATGACCTGATCGACGCCATCGGCGAGGTCACGCTTGAGAGCGGCGACGCGATCAAGGCTGCCCGCGCCGCCTATGACGCCCTGACCGACACGCAGAAGGAACTGGTCAAGAACTATGAAAAGCTGCTCGCTGCCGAGGAGCTGTATGAGGAACTGACGGCATCGGCTGCGGCAATCGCTCAGAAGGCCGCTGAGGAAGCCAAGCAGGCGCAGGAAGAGGCCGAGGCCGCGCAGAAGGCCGCCGAGGAAGCCGCTGAGGCCGCCAAGGCCGCGCAGGAGGCCGCCGAGGCCGCCGCTGCCAAGGCCGGCGAGAACAACGCCGCTGCCGAGGAAGCCCGCAAGGCTGCTGAAACCGCGCAGGCCGCTGCCGAAGCCGCACAGGCCAAGGCCGAAGAGGCTCAGAAGAAGGCTGAAGAGGCCAAGACCGGCGCCGAAGCCGCCCGGAAGGCTGCCGAGGAGAACAACGCCGCCGCTGCCGCCGAGGCTGCGAAGGCTGTTTCCGAAGCCCTGAAGGCTGCCGAGGAGGCTGGCCGCTCCGCGCAGAGCGCCACGCAGGCTGCTCAGAGCGCTGCGCAGGCTGCCGAGAGCATGCTGAAGGCGCAGGAGGCTCAGGCCGCCGCCGAGGCTGCCCAAGCTGCCGCTGAGGCCGCGCAGGCCAAGGCCGAAGAGGCGCAGAAGAAGGCCGAGGAGGCCGCCGCTTCCAGCGCCGAGGACAAGGCTGCCGCCGAGAAGGCCGCTGAGGAGGCCAAGGCTGCCAAGCAGGCTGCCGAGGATGCAAAGGCCGCTGCCGAGGACGCCAAGGCCGCTGCCGAGCTCGCGCTCGAGGCTGCCAAGAAGTCCGAGGTCGAGGCTGCCGCCTCTGCCGCCGAGGCTGCCGAGTATGCCCGCCAGATGGCCGAGACCTATCAGAAGGTCGTCGAGATCAAGGCGGAGCTGATCAGCTATCTGGCCGAGGCTCAGGCCGCTGCCGAAAAGGCGGAGGCGGAGCGCAAGGCCGCCGAAGAGGCCCGCAAGGCTGCCGAAGAGGCTGCCCTCGCCGCTTCGAAGTACACCGCAACGTTCGAGCTGGCACAGCTCCTGCACGAGAGCGAGACCCTGACCGGTCACGCCCGTGAGGACTATGCCAAGGTCATCGAGGACGCCAAGGCCGCCATCGAGGCTGCCAAGACGCCCGAGGAGGTCGACGAGATCCTTGCGGCCGCACGCGAGGCCCTCAAGACCGCAGGCTGCCCGAGCACGAACTTCACCGACGTGGAGGAGAATGGCTGGTATCATACCGGCGTCGACTTCATGGTGAGAAACGGCTTCATGAACGGCGTCGCGGACGATGCGTTCGACGTCGACGGCAACCTGACCCGCGCCCAGCTCGTGACGATCCTCTATCGCATCGCGGGCGAGCCGGAGAGCACGGCCACGAACCCGTTTGCCGACGTGGCATACGGTCAGTGGTACACGAACGCTGTCATCTGGGCAGCGGAGAACGGCATCGTCAAGGGCGTGAACACCACGACGTTCGCCCCGAACGACCAGATCACCCGTGAGCAGATCGCGACGATCCTCTTCCGCTATGCCAAGGCGGAGAAGGTCGAGGGCAAGCTCGCCGGTTTCCCGGATGCCGAGAAGGTCTCCGATTATGCCGCCGACGCCATGGCGTGGGCAGTGGAGCAGGGCCTCATCAACGGTATCTCCGAGAGCGACGGCAAGACCTACCTCGCCCCGCAGGAGACCGCGACCCGCGCCCAGATCGCCGTCATTCTGATGCGCTATCTGACAGCGGAGAACTGATCCAAAAAAATCCCTGCCCGCCGATGCGGGCAGGGGAGGAGCCGCCCACCCGGGCGGCTCCTTTTTGACTTTTGCGGCGCGCTGTCGATCGTACCCTTATTGTAGGGGAGCGGCATGCCGCTCCCGGCGCTGCACTGCCGATTCGCACAGGCTATCGCTAAAACGGCGATGGCTCCCGATTTGTCATTGCGAGGGCGCTTTGCGCCCGTGGCAATCTCGTGCAGGCAGTTGCGTTTTCGCCGGGAGTGTCCTGTTATCCGGCCGGGTACTGCGAGATTGCCACGTCGCTTCGCTCCTCGCAATGACACATCAGGAAGCATGGCGCAGGAAACGGTACACTGCACCGAATTGGTGCTGCTTTTGCCGCTTCGCGGACGGGCGAGGCATGCCCCGCCCCTACCATGAATGACCCAGAATGACCCAATACAGACGCAAAAAACCGGCGCAGGGGGGACCTGCGCCGGTAGGGGATATCTTCAGGATCAGGCAAGGCGGAAGCGGAGCATATTCCACGAGGCGGCAGGGAGCTCCGGGGCTTCTGCGCCGACGGCGACCTCGCGCGGCAGAGCGGGCTGGGCGTCTGCGGTGTTCTCGGAGTCCAGCGAGGGAGCGGTCAGCGTGACATGCTGCTCCAGCACGGCGTTCAGGCCGTCGAGCTCCAGCGTCATGGCCTCGTCGAGGCTTTTGTTCACGGCAAAGACCGTCACATGCGTGCAGTCCTCGGAGAGCACGGCGGAGCTGGAAAGGTACGGGGCCTTCGGGCTGACGCCGCAGGCATAGGTCGGGACCTCGACCTCCTGCTGCAGGGCCGCGCCGCGGCCGAACTGCGAGCCATAGAGGAACGGCCAGTACGTCGTCTGCGCCCAGGCGCGGCCGCCCGGCTCGGTCATAATGGGGGCCAGCGCATTGACGAGCTGGGCCAGGCAGGCGACCTTCACGACGTCGGCGTGGTTGAGCAGGGTGTTGAGCATGCTGCCGACGAGCAGGGCGTCTGCAAAGTCGTAGTTCTCCTCTTCAATGGGGCGGGCGACCGTCCACTTCTCCGGCACCCTGCCGTTCTTGGCATAGTGATACCAGACGTTCCACTCGTCGAACGACAGACCGATATGCTTGTCGCTGCCGACCTCGAGGCGGATCTTTTCGCAGATGGCGGCGACCTCCTGAATGAACTCGCCCATCTCCTCGCTGCGTGCAAGGAAATTCATGACGTCGCCCTCATGGTTCGTATAATACTGATGGAGCGACAGATAGTCGACGTAGGGATAGCTCTGGCGGAGGACCTCCTCTTCCCAGGTGCCGAACGTCGGCATCGTGCGGTAGGAGCTGCCGCAGGCGACGGTCTCAATGGTCGGGTCGAACATCTTCATGAGCTTGGCCGTCTCGCAGGCGATGCGGCCGTATTCCGTGGCCGTCTTCGAGCAGATCTGCCAGGGACCGTCCATCTCGTTGCCGAGGCACCAGAGCTTGACGTTATAGGGGGCCTCGCGGCCGTTTTCGCGGCGCTTGTCCGCCCAGTAGGTGTGCATGTCGCCGTTGCAGTATTCCAGCAGCTCCACGGCGTCCTTCGGGGTGCCGGTGCCGAGGTTCACGGCCATCATCGGCTGCGCGCCGATACGCTCGCACCACTGCAGGAACTCGTCCGTGCCGACCTGATTCGGCTCAATGGCGCTCCACGCCATGTCGGGGCGGACGGGACGCCTGTCCTTCGGGCCGATGCCGTCGCGCCAGTCGTAGCCGGAGAGGAAGTTGCCGCCCGGATAGCGGATCTGCGTGACATGCAGCGGACGGATGAGCTCTTCCACGTCGCCGCGGAAGCCGAAGGCGTCGGCAGTCGGGTGACCCGGCTCATAGATGCCGGTATAGACGGCGCGGCCGAGATGCTCGATGAACGAGCCAAACACGCGGGGATCGATGGGGGAGATGATGCAGTCCTTCTGCAGTCGGATGCGAGCTTTCATGAATTAACCTCCTGTGGATTCTCGTTTGATGATCGTACATTCCAGCATGATGTCCTTCTGCGCCGGATGCTTGCCGGAGAGCATGTCCAGCAGGGTGTGGCCCGCGCTCTGGCCCATCTGGAACAGCGGCAGGGCGACGGTGGAGAGCGACGGGCGGCAGACGGAGCTGATCTCACGGTTATCGTAGCCGATGAGGAAGATGTCCCTGCCGACCTCGATGCCGTTCTGGTTGCACCAGTCGATCACGCCGGTGCCGACAAGGTCATTCTGGGCGAAAATGGCCTTTGCGCCCGCACGGATGAGCTCGCCGCCGAGACGGTAGCCGGAGTCACGGTCCCAGTCACTTGCGCGGACGAGGGAAGAGTCATAGGCTACGCCGTGGTCGTGCAGGGCCTGCAGGAAGCCGTTGGCGCGGCGCAGGGTGTGCACGGAGTGGATGGGACCCGTGATCATGCCGATGTGCTCCGACGTGTGCTCCAGCAGAGTGCCCGTGGCCTCATAGGCGGCAAGACGGTCATCATAGCCGACGCAGGGCACGTCCTGATCCTCGCAGGTGCAGTAAACGCACACGAACGGGATATGGGCATGCGCCTTCAGCGATGCGACAAGGTGGCTGTGACAGCCGATATAGATGATGCCCGCGACCTGCTTGGACAGCAGATCGTTCACGGCGGAGCGAACGAGCACGTTGCTCTCGGGATAGTCCCAGGGATTGTCGTGGTAGCGCTTGTTGAAACGCAGATTGCTCAGAATATAATGATAGTTCAGCGTTTCGCATACGGAGGCGACGCCGTCGACGATCTCCGGCGTGTTGAAGACGGTCAGGTCCTCCGTGATGATGCCGATGGTGCGCGCGTCGCCGAGCTTCAGCGAGCGGGCGTTGAGATTCGGACGATAATTGAGCTGGTCCGCGATCTGCAGAATTCGGTCGGCCGTCTCCTGCTTGACGCCGGATTTGTTGTTCAGGACCTTGGAGACCGTTGCGATGGATACACCGGCTCGGTCCGAGATCTCGCGAATGGTTGCCATGAAATGGTTCACCTTCTCTGGTAATTTACAATGCGAAGCGTTGATATAATCATATCATACCGTACGAAAAACAGCAAGAGCTAAACGTTTTATTTCGGGGAAAATGCTAAATTTGACGCAAATTACAGGGAAATCCCGCGTGCTGCACATTTTTTGGCTTACATGCAGTCCGGAACGGCTGCAGACCGGCAGATGCGCAGCTTGATCGTTGTGGATTCTGCACAAAAAATAGTCGGGAAAGTTGTATAAACTCACGATTCTGTAATTCTGCCTTTACAAATCCGAAAATTATGATATAATCAGGTCAGAAAAAGTTAAACGTTTAAATCACCGGACGCCAATTGCGGCTTCGGCACGCGGCGACCGACGACGGGATTCCGCGTTTTCTTTTCTGATTTCTTCTTAAACGTTTAACCACCAATGGAGGTTCCACATTATGGCAAGCAAGATCACGATCCCCGATTTGAAAAAAATTAGAGTAACGGATCCGCTGTTCAGCCATTACGCGGGCATGGTCGCAAAGAAAATGATCCCCGTGCAGTGGGAGATCCTCAACGGCAAGCAGGGCCAGAGCCGCTGCTTCTGCATTGATAATTTCCGCATCGCCGGCGGCACGCTCCAGGGCGAGCACCGCGGCGTCGTGTTCGGCGATACGGATGCCTATAAATGGCTCGAGGCAGTCGCTTATTGCGCAAATAACGGCGAAACAGAGTATATTCCCGAGGCTGACGAGCTCATTGAGATCATCGGCCAGGCCCAGCAGCCGGACGGCTACCTGAACACCTATTTCACGGTCTGTCATCCCGAGCTCCGCTGGAAGAACCTCACCGAGGGCCACGAGCTCTACAGCGCAGGCCATCTCATCGAGGCCGCCGTCGCCTACTATAACGCGACCGGCAAGCGCCGCCTGCTCGACATCGCCGCAAAGTTCGCAGATCTCATCTGCCAAACCTTCGGCGACGGCGAGGGGCAGATCCCCGGCTATCCCGGCCATCAGGAGATCGAGCTTGCCCTCGTGAAGCTGTGGCGCGTGACCGGCGAGGAGCGTTACCTGAAAACGGCCCGCTTCTTCCTGGACTGCCGCGGCCGCACGCCGAACTACCTGCTGCGCGAGATGAATGACCCGAACCACAAGGTCATTTTCCCCGAACTGCGCAACTACGATCCCTCCTACTCCCAGTCGCATGTGCGTCCCGTGGAGCAGAAGACAATGGAGGGTCACGCGGTCCGCGCCATGTACCAGTGCAGCGCAATGGCTGATCTGGCCGATATCCAGCAGGACGAGGCGCTGCGCAGCGCCTGCCAGACGCTCTGGGACAATGTGACGAAGCGCCGCATGTATATCACCGGCGGCATCGGCTCGTCCGGCCTGCTCGAGCGCTTTACCGTGGATTACGACCTGCCGAACGACCGCATGTACTGCGAAAGCTGTGCGTCCATCGGTCTGATGATGTTTGGCCAGCGCATGGCGGCCATGCTCCACGATGCCTCGTACTACGAGACGGTGGAGCGCGCCCTGTGCAACACGGTGCTCGGCGGCGTCAGCGCTGCGGGCGACCGCTACTTCTACGTCAATCCGCTGGAGGTCTGGCCTGCAAACTGCAAGGACCATACATCTATCGAGTATCTCAAGCCCGTCCGCCAGCCGTGGTTCGAGGTTGCCTGCTGCCCTGCGAATATCGCCCGCACGCTTGCCTCCCTCGGCCAGTACATCTATGCGGTCGATGAGCGCAGCATTTATGTCAACCTGCTGATCGGCTCGACCATCGAAACGACCCTGCGCGATACCGATATCCGCGTTGAGCAGCGCAGCGGCCTGATGAACGGCGGCGCGCTGGAGCTGGATGTCCGCTCGAGTGGCACGCATCCCATCGTTGTGCGCCTGCGTCTGCCGAAGTGGATCGAGGCTCCCGTCTTCCGCCTGAACGGCGAGGAAATCCAGCCTGCGGTCGAGAACGGCTATGCCGTACTGGCCGTGAACTGCGCAGGAGAGCATCACTTCACGCTAAGCGGCTCGGTGCCCGTGCACCGCTGCGCCGCAAACCTGTGTGTTCGCGCCGATGTCGGCCGCGTCGCACTGCAGAAGGGCCCGTTCGTCTACTGCTTCGAGCAGCAGGACAACGGCGAAAACCTCGCGGCCCTGCGCATGGCGCCGGATGCCGCCGTTGAAGAGAAGGTGCCCGCCGAGGGCCTGCCCGGCAACCTGCCGGAGCTGGACGTGAACGGCTGCCGGATCGTGTCGACCGGTGTGGACGACGCTGAGCTCTATGCCGACTGCGCACTGCGCACCGAGCCGTGCATGCTGCACGCCGTTCCCTATGGCCTGTGGGGCAACCGCACGCCCGGCGAGATGCGCGTCTGGGTCGACACCACAATTTCGTAATTATATGCAGCAGGAAGCTGCTATAATAAAAATCATGAAATGAAGAAAGGAACCTGAACCATGAAGAAGATCATCGCGCTCCTGCTGTGCCTCCTGATGATCGTTGGTATGGTCGCCTGCGCAACCAACACCGATAACAACGATCAGACCGACGGCTCTCAGGACACCACCCCCGCCACGGAGAACTCCGATTCCTCCGATGACACCAACGGCAATGACGGCGACGTCGTCACCATCACCTACTCCTATTGGGGCACCCCGGACGAGGCTGCCAGCGTGCAGGCCGTCGCCGACAAGTTCCACGAAGAGTATCCGAACATCAAGGTTGAGGTCATGGCGATCCCCAACGAAGAGTATGTCACGAAGCTGAACACCATGGCTACCGCGGGTGAGCTTCCCGACTGCGGCATCATGAACGAGTCCGGCGTTCTGGACTTCGCTTCCGACGGCCTGCTGTACGACATCTCCGCCATGTACGAGGGCGCCGACTCCATGCCCCTTGATTCCATCACCTTCAAGAGCGAAGGCAAGCCCGTTGCTTACTCCGCTGCGAACGAAGTCCTGTCCCTGTACTACAACAAGGACATGTTTGATGCCGCCGGCCTGGACTATCCGTCCGCTACCGAGGCTATGACCTGGGACGAGTTCGTCACCCTGGCCAAGACCCTGACCCTCGACGCCAACGGCAACAACGCCCTGAGCCCGGATTTCGACAAGGAAAACATCAAGCAGTACGGCTGCGTCGTTGACAACTGGACCTGGCAGCTTGAGGTTTGGGCACTGTCCAACGGCGGCCGCTGGTTCACCGAGGACGGCTCCGCCTGCACCATCAATGACCCGAAGGTCATCGAGTCCATCCAGAAGGTCGCTGACCTGACCCTCGTTGAGAACTGCATGCCTTACAATGCAGGCCTCGAGGACAACGGCATGCAGCGCTCCCTGCTGACCGGCACCGTCGCCATGGCGACCGCTGGCGCATGGAACGTCGGCACCTGCCTTGCCACCGCCCGTGACGAAGGCCTGAACTATGGCGTCGCCCGTCTGCCGAAGATGGTCAACGAGGTCACCATCTGCACCGGCGGCCCGCAGGTCGTCTTCTCCCAGACCAAGCATCCGGAAGAGGCCATGACCTTCATCAAGTGGTACATGAAGGAAGAGAACAGCTGGGACAGCCTGATCGCCACCGGCATCTGGATGCCCATCCTCGAAGAGTACTACACCGATGAGACCCTCACCAACAAGTGGATCGACAACCCCAACTTCCCGGATCATGACGAGTACAAGGGTGCTGTCGTTGACTACGCAAGAGATTGCGCTGAGTCTACCTGCTGGTACTACATCCCGCACACCACCGAGTTCATCGAGCTCCTCCGCACGGTCCTCGGCCCGGTCTGGACCGGCGAGCAGACCGCTGAGCAGGCGATCACCGAGAACTACGACGCACTGAACGCAGTGTTCATGGGCGAGTAAGCAGAACCCTCTGACTGATATCAGATCGGAAGAGCGTCGTGTAGGGAA
>OMGX01000348.1_pt1 | contig 28172 bp, 19 predicted proteins | sample 1674381 | NCBI WGS metagenome assembly OMGX01 (sample SAMN05578582, study PRJEB25193) | human gut metagenome | biome: Human Microbiome; feature: human-associated habitat; material: feces | host: Homo sapiens | place: USA:Birmingham | reverse complement strand
AACGGGATTGCAGCAGTAGGGACACTCTGCAAACACGCAGGACTGATATTTCCAGTGAGGACGGTGAAAGCGGCAGCTTCGGCACTCAGGGAGAATGCCATCCGCGCCGCTGTCAAAATGCTCAAAGCCGGGTATGGTCTGCATCAGCAATTCCAGTGCTTGCAGATCACCGGCTGTCATGCGTTTCATGCTTAAAAACTCCTTTCCTTCGCCGCATCGCCAGCAAATATTCCGGCTTTTGGGCAACAAAAAAAGAGGGTTTGCTTCTTACTCCAAATTGGAGAAGAAACAAACCCTCTTCGTTTACGATGTAGTTCAGATGATTTCTCGGATGGTATGAATGACACCGAGCAGCAGCCCGATGAAGAAGGCAAGTCCTCCGATGAGACCGCCTATGATTAAGTTCAATGCGAAGATGCCGACTGAGCCGGAGATGCCGTAACCGCTGGGAACGAGCCAGAGACACATCCTCCGGATGCCGAATGGCAAGCCGACGCAGATCCACATAAGGAAGTAGTCACATACGCCGTCAGGCATATAGATCGGCTTGAGAAATGACGCGAGGCAGAACGCAAGCGCGATTGGAAGCAGAACCTCCTTCAAGAAGACTTTGATAGCACCCACTATATCCTCCTTCTGCCGGAAGTGTGCAGCGGCACACTCCGGCTTGCTTGATTATTGTGAAAGTCCTTTGTTTTCGGTCAAAAAAAGAAGGGACTAAGCCAGAATGCCTTGGTTTTCAAGGTCTTTCTGATTTAGTCCTATTATCGCACAATAATCTTTCACCACAATAACCACCGCACGAACATAGCCGGAAGTGACCCTCATTACTGCTGAGGATCAGGGAAGAAATACCCTCATTTGAAATGAGGATAACACGATTACGGAGGAAATCAGCCATGCCGACACTTGAATGGATTGGAAAGAGCAAGGTGATCAATCACCATCAGGACGTGCCGTTTCGGGTGTTGGAGCGCAAGTACAGCTTTGATGAAAACGGGCAGCACGACGAGGACAACGGCAGCGAAAACATGATCATTCGGGGCGATAATCTGGAAGCCCTGAAAGCGCTGCTGCCCCGGTATGAGGGGCGCGTGAAGTGCATCTATATCGATCCGCCCTACAACACCGGCAACGAGGGCTGGGTTTATAACGATAATGTCAATGACCCGAAGATCAAAAAATGGCTGGGCGAGGTTGTCGGCAAAGAGGGCGAGGACTTGACCCGCCATGACAAGTGGCTGTGCATGATGTACCCGCGCTTGAAGCTGCTGCAAAAGCTGTTGGCGGATGATGGTTGCTTAATTATAAGCATCAGCTACCATGAACTACATAATCTTGTAAATCTCTTGCGAGAGATTTTTGGGACAAAGCAGATTGTTACTGTCACGGTACAAACTTCTGGTGGAAAACCATCAGGCGGTTTTAACTATGTGCAAGAGTATCTGGTTTTTGTTGTGTCTGCTGACTTTCATGCAAACGCACTTGATTTTTGTGGTGGGAATAACAGAACGCCATTCGAGGGGCTTACACTGAGTACGTTCGACAAAACACAACGTCCAAATCAGACATATCCAATTTTTATAGACGAAAACGGTGTATTTGCTGGTGTAGGAAAATCATTGCAAGAGCAAATTGATGACGGCTCATACATCGGGGAGAAAGCTGATTTTCCATATGACTACTCTATCGCTCCAAAAGGGACGGTTGCCGTTTGGCCCGTAACAGCAAAAGGCAAACAGTGTGTCTGGCGGCAGATTTCAGAACGGCTACAAGCGGATTGGGAAAAAGGCTTTATAAAAATCTCAAAAAATAAAAGCGGGAGCAATCAGAACCAATACAGCGTCCAGTATCTTCCAAGCGGAGTTATCAAGAAAATCAAAGACGGCGAGTTGGAAGTTTTAGGGCATGAAGATGGCGTTCCTACGTTGTTATTTGGAGAAAATCAGACCGTAGGTGGACAGGTTCCTACGATATGGTCTGAAAAAGCATTTTTCACTGTTAACGGAACGCAAACACTTAAAGACATTTTTCCTGAATCGCCCAAAACGTTCGACTATCCGAAATCGGTCGCACTAATTGAAAGCGTGGTTCAAGCAATCACGAAAGATGCCGATATTATCCTTGATTCTTTCTCCGGTTCCGGCACCACCGCCCACGCTGTCCTCAACATGAACAAGGCGGACGGCGGACACCGCAAGTTCATTCTTGTCGAGATGATGGACTACGCCGACAGCATCACCGCCGAGCGCGTCAAGCGCGTGATCCGTGGCTACGGCGAGGGGAAAAACGCCGTGGAGGGCACGGGCGGCAATTTCAGCTTCTACGATCTGGGCGAACCGCTGCTTGTGGGCGATTGCCTGAATGAAGCCGTTGCCCCGGAGAAAATCCGAGAATACATCTGGTTCATGGAAACCAAGCAGCCCTACGCCCCGCCCAGCGGCGGCAATCCCTATTATCTCGGCAAGCACAACAACACGGGCTATTACTTCTACTACGAGCCGCAGCGCGTGACGGTACTGGACTATGCGTTCCTCTCCACCATTACGGAAAAAGCCGATGGAACGGTGATCTATGCCGACCGCTGCTCCATCAGCGAGGACAAGCTGGCAAAAATGGGCGTTACATTCAAGAAGATTCCGAGAGATATAAGTAAACTGTGAGGACGGAGATATGCCAATAGGGATTACAACAGAAATATTCAAAAAGAGTTATTGGAACTATTTCCTGGAACTCGAAGAAGAATTTCTACTCACTCAAAAATATGTGACATTTGACAAGCTAAACTTCAACACGTTTTCTGCTGAATACATAAAACTTATTCAAGCCGTGTGCAGTGAAATTGACGTAGTAGCGAAGGAAATTGCATCATATTTTAACTCGAGTTTTGAAGATGAGAAGAATCCGAATATACAGCGATGGGGATTCGTCATTCAAAGTGGTCTGCCAGAGATTTGTACGCATAGCGTTGTGTTTAGCGATGAGGTCCTAGTTTCACCATGGAAGAACTTTGGATATGAAAGGTATACCGCGAAAAACAATTCTGCCCGTTATAAACTTAAAAAAGGGTGCAGCACACCTTGCTGGTGGAAAGACTATAACGATATAAAACATAAGCGAACTTCTTTTGGAGAGTCTGGCGGGGCAAACTACACAAAAGCAAATTTGAAGAATATGATACTTTGCTATGCTGCATTATTTATCTTAGAATCGGCATTTTCTGAGCACTTGGTACAGCAGGGGCAAAATGACTACTGCATGTTTGAAAGCAAGCTGTTTGGATATTCCTCAACTAAGAAATGTGCTGTCATACTACCTTGAAGGTGAAAATATGGAACTGAAAACATATCAGAAAAAGGTGATAGCGGACTTGACCCGCTATCTGGAACTGCTGAACGAAACAAAGAGTGACGCAGCGGCGTTTCGCCTGTTTTGGCAGGAGAAATCAGCCCCGGCTTTAGGGCTATACCAAAACGTGATACCCGGTGTCCCGAACCTCTGTTTCAAGGTGCCGACAGGCGGCGGCAAGACCTTTATTGCCTGCAACGCCGTTCGCCCCATCTTTGACGCACTCCCCGCTACCAAGACAAAAGCGGTCGTGTGGCTTGTTCCGTCGGACGCGATTCTGACGCAGACGGCGAAAGCCCTGAAAGACACCTCCCACCCCTACCGTCAGAAAATCGACGTGGATTTCGGCGGGCGCGTGGAGGTCTACACCAAGCAGGAGCTTTTGAACGGTCAGAACTTCAACCCCACCGCCGTAACGGAGCAGTTGTCGGTTATGGTGCTGTCCTACGATTCGTTCCGTGGGCGCGGCAAGGAGGTCTTGAAATCCTATCAGGAGAACAGCAATCTTGCCGCGTTTGCAAAAGTGCTGGGCAAGCCTGACAGCCCCATTGAAAAAGCGGACGAAACTGCCCTGTTCCAGATTATCAACCAGCTTAACCCGCTTGTCATCGTGGATGAGAGCCACCATGCCCGTTCGGAATTGAGCCTTGAAATGCTGGAAAACTTCAATCCCTGCTTTGTGCTGGACTTGACCGCCACGCCGAAAAAGGAGAGCAATATCATTTCCTATGTGGACGCGGTGCAGCTGAAAAACGAACACATGGTAAAGCTGCCCGTGATCGTCTATAACCGGGACAGCCAATCCGAGGTGCTGATTGACGCAATCGACCTGCGGAACAAACTGGAAGAAATTGCAGATGCGGAGTACACCAAGACGGGCAAATATATCCGTCCTATCGCGCTGTTTCAGGCACAGCCGAAGGGCAAGGAGGACGCGACAACCTTTGAAAAACTGCGGGACAAGCTGGTGGACAAGGGAATCCCCGCCGAGCAAATTGCCATTCGAACCGCCGATGTGAACGAGCTGAAAAACACCGATTTGATGTCCCCAAGCTGTCCGATTCGCTATATTATCACGGTCAATGCGCTGAAAGAGGGCTGGGATTGCCCCTTTGCCTATATCCTTGCGTCCCTTGCCAATAAGACCAGCCAGGTTGACGTGGAGCAGATTTTGGGACGGATTCTCCGTCTGCCCCATACGAGCCAGCACACGCAAAGCGCACTCAATATGTCCTATGTGCTGACTTCTTCCAACGACTTCAACAATACTGTGGCGCATATCGTCAAGGGCTTGAACAGCGCGGGATTCAGCGATAAGGACTATCGGATCGGTGAGTCCGCAAAACCGCAGGTTCCCGAACAGCCAGCAGAACAAATCACGCTGCCTGATCAACAAGGGTGTCCTGAAATGGAACCCCCTTTGGAAACCGCCGAGGACGATTTTTCGGGGCTGGATGGGAAATCTATCGGGGCAGAGTTGGAGCGGCGCAGAGAACAGGCGCAAACGCCTGAAATCGCCCCGAAAGCCGACACCATGCTGGACGCTGCCGCAGAGGTCGAAAAGGCATATACAGACGCTATCCAACAGACAGACAATGACCCGATGATGGACAATCTTCCGTGGGAGGTGCGGGATAAAGTGAAATCATTCCAAGTAAACCCGCAGTTCCGGGAGGATATTGAAACGCTGCAAATCCCGCAGTTTTTCCTGAAAGTTGAGCAATCTTTGTTTACGGACGGTTCTTTTGAACTGCTGGACAAGGAAATGCTGGCAGAGGGCTTTACCCTCAAGGGCAAGGCATACGATATTGACTTTGCCGCCGCAGACGATGAAATCCGCGAAATCGACGTGCGGGAGCAGGACGGCGGTTTGCCAAAGGTGTTCAAGATGGAGAGCGCCGAACAGCGGTACTTCAAAGAGTGGTTCAACAATCTGCCGCCGGAAAGCCGGGTACGTCAATGCAAGGAAATGATGTTCAATCAGCTTAACAAGCTGAACATGGTGGACGCCGCCGAACTGAAAGCCTACATAGACCGCATTGTGAACGATATGGATAAGGCGCAGCTTGCCGCTATGGAGAAAGCCCCGCTGGGCTATGCGGCAAAGATCCGCGCCAAAATTGAAACGCTACTGGAATCCCATTATCGAGAAAACTTTGAAAGGTGGCTGGAAACGGAGCGCATCGTCTGCAAGCCCTATTTCCGTCTGCGCCCCTCTATCCATCCTGCCACATATACCGACATATATGCCCGTTCTCTGTATGCAGCAGAGGACGGTGACATGAACAAACTGGAACAGAAGTTGATTGTAGAGTTGACCGCCCTGCCGAATGTCCGCTGGTGGCACAGAAATATTGCACGTCAAGACTTTGCAATTAACGGCTTTATCAAGCACTACCCCGATATTCTGATTATGACCCAGAGCGGCAAGCTCATCTGTGCGGAAACTAAGGGCGAACATCTGAAAAATGATGACAGCCGGGAGAAAATCGCACTCGGTCAAGCGTGGCGCACAGCAGCGGGCAAGAATTTCCGCTATTACATGGTGTTTGAGAATGAGGAAAACCTCTTGCCGGGTGCGGTGAGCATGAGCCAGTTTATCGACACGGTTAAGGCATTGTAAATCAAATAACCATATATCCGTCACTTGCAGGGGGCGATAAAATCTACCCCCGATAAGAAGCAGTGCCGATTCGGGCAGCAGGAGCAATTCTGCTGCTCGTTTTCTTTTGTGTGACCCCCTGGCTCATGCGCCGCAGGGTAGTCATAAATAACAATCAGCAAGGAGGTTAATTGTCCAATGAAAAACAGTAAGCGAGGAGGTGCGCCGCCTATGAACCACATCGGGAATATCCGTATATCTGCAAGGGAGGGCTTATATGGCAAAGAAACTTGACCCTCAAGAGATAGAGCAGTCCCGCCGAAAAAAGACTCGCGCCGATAATCGGGAGGAACGCAAGGAGCGCATACATGACGGAATCCGCAAGAATCGGGAAAGCGGCGGTGTAATTATAATACCGCCACCCCCAGCCGTACAAGCGCAAGGGCAGACTCCCCGAAAAATGCGTGTTGCAGCTTATGTCCGTGTCAGCACACAGGAAGAACAGCAAGTAGGCAGTTTTGAGATGCAAATTGTCTATTTCAAATCCAAAATTGAGAGCAATCCCGATTGGGAGTTAGTAAAAATCTATCAAGATTACGGCGTAAGCGGCACTTCCACGAACAAGCGGCAGGGATTTAAGGACATGATTGATGACGCAAAAGCAGGCAAGATTGACCTAATTTTGACAAAGGGCATAAATCGCTTTGGTAGAAATACGGTTGATATTTTGAACAATTTGCGTACTCTGAACGCCTTGACTCCACCTGTCCCGGTGCGATTTGAAAGCGAAGGGCTGTCCTCTATCGGGGATGGCAGCAACAATCTACTGATAGCGGTCTTGTCAGCACTTGCAGAATTGGAATCACAGCAAAAGAGCGAAGCCATCAAAAACGGTATTCGCTGGCGCATGGCAGAGGGTATCTACCAATTCTCGGTGATAAACACGCTTGGCTACTATTGGGACCACTTCGGACGATTGCTGATCGAGCCAACAGAAGCAAAGATTGTTGAGTACATCTACGAAAGCTGTTTGGAAGGTGCAACCCCCGCAGAAATTGCCGCCGCGCTGACCGAGCAAGGCATCAAATCGCCTAAAGGGAAAGATTTTTGGCGGGCTGCTACTATTCGCGGTATTCTCCGGAACGAGAAATATTGCGGGGACGCACTCATGCAGAAAACTTGTACGATTGATTTTCGGGAGCATAAGTCAGTGAAAAACACTATGCTCAACAAGTATTTCAAAGAGGAACACCACACAGCAATCATAAAAAAATCCGATTGGCAGAAGGTGCAACAGATTTTAGATGAAAAGCCACTACCCGGCAAATCGGCAAGGCTACACGCTATGCCAAAGCGGTTCACGGTCACACGTTCTAAAGACAAGTATTTCAGAGGGTATATCATTTTAGACCCGCGCTGGACAGCTTCGGAACGCCGCGAACTGCTGAAAGAGCTGAAAAATCTCTAATACCGAAAGGAAAATCCATTATGAAATTTGATTTTAACGCACTGAACTTTGAGATCCTTGATGCGAACACCAACGCATACCCCGACATTTTCATTAACCAGAACGGTGTCACCTTTACGAAAAAGGTACTTGATGACCTGAACTATCCTGCTTTTGTCCTGTGCCAGCTTGACGCAAAAAACAAGGTTTTTGCGGTTCGTATGTGTAAGAGTAGTGAGCAGAGGGGCTACAAGTTCTCCAAGCCGAAGGGTGAGCAGAAGGCCACGGTCAGCATCACCAACAAGAATCTGGTTGACCCCATTCGTGCCGCTATGGAGGGCGTTTGGCAAAGCGATAAACGCTATCGTGTGCGTGGCTTTTGGGTCGCAGACGCAAAAACGATGTGTTTTGACCTCTCCGAGGGTGTGCAGGAGGATTATAGAAATGCCGCCAGCGATAATGAAAGCGAGGAATAAATCGGTGAACGGATTGTTCACCGTCTGAACTTCCGAATGACAGTGGGGCAAGCTCATTATGGGCTTGCCCCTTGCTTAAATAAAGGCGGGTATTTGCAGATTGTAACGCACAAGGGGCAGATAAGTGAAATGTAGGGTGGTAATATGGCAGAGAAAAATAAACGGCGCACAAGCGATAATATCCCCGATATTTGCCCCGAAGGACAACAAAAAAACAGGCGTGGGAGTTGTTAGCGTCCCACACCTGTTGGAAAACTGATTTGTAGCAGCGGCGTACCTATATCCCTCGTGTAAGTTTTCTCTACGCCATTTTTACGCCATTTTCGTATAGAGTAGCATAGGAAAACATGAAGTTATATATGGTTGGTTTGTTTCAAAATCCGCTTCAAATCAAGTAATATTCGTATTTATTGAGGATTATTGAGATATAAAATCAGGTAGCGGTCCTCCGATACCAAGTTTCATGGATGCTGATCTCTCCTCTTGTTTCGAGTATGTTTTGCACCTATTATAGCAGACGAGTACGGCTCTCTCAAGCTGTTTTTGTCCAAATATCAATTCGCGGCGCGGCGGTCATAGAGCTTTGCAAGGCCGCCCTCGGAGGTCTCGCGGTATTTTGCGCTGATGTGCAGGCCGGTCTCCTTCATCGTGCGCACGACCATGTCGAAGCTGATGTTGCGCGAGCCGCACAGCAGGCCGGACAGGTTGAAGGCGTCCATGGCGCGCTTGGCAGCCACGGCGTTGCGCTCGATACACGGGATCTGGACAAGGCCGCAGATCGGGTCGCACGTCAGGCCGAGGTGGTGCTCCATGGCGATCTCGGCGGCGTATTCCGTCTCCTCGATGCTCAGACCCATCAGAGCGCACAGCGCGGCGGCGGCCATGGAGCAGGCCGTGCCGATCTCTGCCTGACAGCCGCATTCCGCGCCGGAGATGGAGCCGTTGCGCTTGACGAGAGCGCCGAACAGGCCGGCGACGGCCAGCGCGCGCAGGACCTGCGCATCTGGGATATTGTGCGTTCTCTGCATGTACAGCAGCACGGCGGGCAGCACGCCTGCGGAGCCGCAGGTCGGCGCGGTGACGATGGTGCCGTTGTCGGCGTTCTGTTCCGAAACGGCAAAGGCATAGGCACACACGATGCGCAGCTCGCGCACCTGCGGGCGCTCATTCTCCTTGCTCTGCGCATAGAGGCGCTTGGCCTTGCGCTCCACGTTCAGGCCGCCCGGCAGCGTGCCCTCGGCGGCCAGACCGTCGGCAACGGCCTGCTTCATCGTCTGCCAGACCTCCGCGAGAAAGTCCCAGATGCCGGGGCCCTCGTTCAGCTCCACATATTCGCTCAGCGAGATGTAGCGCCAGCGGCAGAACTGCGCGATCTCCGCAAAGGAATTTTCGGGATAGACCTCATCCTGCTCCTCCGGCGCATCCTGCCCCTCGATGCGGATGTCGCCGCCGCCGATGGAGGCCACGCGCATGGTGGCGTAGGGCTTGCCTTCGCGGCAGGCAAAGAAGTCCAGCGTGTTCGGGTGCGGCAGGCTGTGCGGCGTCTCCTCTGAGAAGACGACCTCCGTCCGCTCGCGGCCGAGCACTTCATAGAGCACGCGGTCCGTGCCGTGGCCGCGCCCCGTCTTGGACAGCGAACCGTAAAGCACGACACGGTAGGTCTCCGCGTCGGGATATTTGCTCAGGAAAAGTCTGGCGGCGCGCTCCGGCCCCATGGTGTGGGAGCTGGACGGCCCCTTGCCGATCTTATAAACGTCGCGGATCGATTTCATCCGGGATCCCTCCATATTTCTGTGATCCCGGATATTATAGCATTCCGTTGTGGAAAAAACAATCCCGGCCATATCCGGCAAGGGAACAAAAACCGCGAAAAACCGCCTCAAAAGGTGGAAAAAATGCCCCGTTCCCGAATCGTGATATCCGGGAACGGGACGGCGGTCAGGGCTTGCGGAGCGCTTCGAGGGAAAGCTCGCCCGCCAGCTTGAACAGGGCGTCTGCCACAACGGTCTCCAGCGGGAGCCGGGCGCTCTCCGCCACGCGGGTATAGAAGGCGGCGGCCGCCGCGTCAAGGTCAATGGTGAGTCGCAAGGGAAACGGCCTCCTTCGGGGAAAGAATCCTGCTCCATAGTATGCTGAGGCTTGACAGGCGTGTGAAAATGGGTTAAATTATTATGGTATATTGGTATCGCTGCGCAACGGCGTCTTCCGGCGCGCTGCGGCAGCTTCGAAAGGATGAGGCAGGCTATGGCCAAAGAAAAGAAAGTTGAACAGATCACCGATATGGAGGTCGATTTTGCCCAGTGGTACACGGATGTCTGCAAAAAGGCAGAGCTGATCGACTATTCCTCGATCAAGGGCATGTTTATCTACCGTCCGTACGGCTATGCCATTTGGGAAAATATCCAGCGTCTGATGGATGCGGAATTCAAGAAGACCGGCGCAGAGAACGTCTATATGCCGATGCTGATCCCGGAATCCCTGCTGCAGAAGGAGAAGGACCACGTCGAGGGCTTCGCGCCGGAGTGCGCGTGGGTCACGATGGGCGGCAGTGAGAAGCTCGAGGAGCGCTACTGTATCCGCCCGACGTCTGAGACGCTGTTCTGCGAGCACTTCCACGACATCATCCACTCCTGGCGCGACCTGCCGAAGATGTATAACCAGTGGTGCAGCGTGCTGCGCTGGGAAAAGACGAGCCGTCCGTTCCTGCGCCACCGCGAGTTCCTCTGGCAGGAGGGCCACACCATGCACGCCACAGCCGAGGAGGCCCGCGAGGAGACAGAGCGCATGCTCAATGTGTATGCCGACTTCTGCGAGAACGTGCTGGCCATGCCGGTCACGCGCGGCCAGAAGACCGACAAGGAAAAGTTCAACGGCGCCGAAGCGACCTATACGATCGAGTGCATGATGCACGACCGCAAGGCCCTGCAGGCGGGCACGTCCCACTTCTTCGGCGACGGCTTTGCCAAGGCGTTCGACATTTTCTATACGGATAAGAACAACCAGAAGGTCAACCCCTTCCAGACGTCCTGGGGCGTCTCCACGCGTCTGATCGGCGGCATCATCATGACCCACGGCGACAACAGCGGCCTCGTCCTGCCGCCGAAGATCGCGCCGGTGCAGATCGTCATCATCCCGATCGCCATGCACAAGGAGGGTGTGCTCGAGAAGGCGCGTGCCGTCGCCGAGACGCTGCGCGCGGCCGGCCTTCGCGTGAAGCTCGACGAGTCCGAGCAGAGCCCCGGCTGGAAGTTCGCGGAATATGAGATGAAGGGCGTGCCGCTCCGCCTGGAGCTCGGCCCGAAGGACATCGAGCAGAACCAGTGCGTGCTCGTCCGCCGCGACAACGGCGAAAAGAGCTTCGTCTCGCTCGACTCCCTGGTCGAATCCGCCAACACGCTCATGGATGCCGTGCATGACGGCATGTATGCCAAGGCAAAGCGCAACCTTGACGAGAATATCTACGATGCCTTCACGCTCGAGGAGGCCAAGCGCCTGCAGCAGGAGCACGGCGGTTTCATCCGCACGATGTGGTGCGGCGACGAGGCCTGCGAGATCCGCATGAAGGAGGAGGCCGGTATGACGAGCCGCTGCATCCCGTTTGCGCAGCAGCATCTTGGCGATACCTGCGCCATCTGCGGCAAGCCTGCCAAGAAGATGATCTACTGGGGCGTTGCCTATTGAGCTGTTGAAAAAGTCCAAAGGACTTTTTCAACAATGGGATCTCAGTCCGCTGCGCGCACGAATCGCCCGTCAAAGACGGGCGATCTCAGCATCCTTCCCTCCGAAATTTGGGGCTGGACTGGTTTTTCAACAGTCCGGAATGCCTGTGAAGCATTTTCCCTGAGATTCCCACGTCGCTTCGCTCCTCGGAATGACACGACTGGGAGTTCTCTGTCAAATGCAAACCGCCCGCAGCAGGGGATTCCTGCTGCGGGCGGTTTGAAAAAGGAGGGAAAAATGAAAAAAGAAAGAAAAGAAAATGCATCACACTTAGTGTCTATATTATATCCGGGAATTATTAAGAAGAAAACCAAGAAAATATTAAGTTTATTTGAAGTTGACGGCTCCCATGCCTAGGACGGGCAGCCGGTCTGGTTTAGCCTGGGATTTTTGGGGAAGAATCCCAAAAAGAATTGCAGGCAAGTGGCTGGCTTACCTGCAACTCCCGGTTTAAAGTAAGAGGGGGAAAATGAAAAAGATTAACTCAACGCTTCTGGTATTATTGTACCCCGGAGATATTAAAAATATAAGCCAGAAGAAATTAAGTTTGTATTAAGCGGGCGGGCCGTACCGGCGCGAAAAATGGTTGACAAATCACGCGTCCGCTGATAGAATAGTCCAAGAATCGTGAAAATTCGCGTTGAAGAAGCCAATCTGCGGCAGAACCGTCAGCGAGCAGGGGAGAGTGCAAGCCCTGCGGCCGATGCTGCAGACCGCCACTTCCGAGCGGCCCGCGACGAGTGGGACGGCCCATCCCCGTTATCCGATGACTAAGATGCCGCGCTGCGGTAATTAGGGTGGTACCGCGAGAAGCCTCGCCCCTATATCCGGGGGTGGGGTCTGCTTTTTATTCCGAGGGAATCTCTGAACAAATCGTCTGCGGCTGAGCAGCGAATCTTTTGCCCCATCCGTACAGTTTGGAAAACGGGAAATACATCCAGTATTCCTCCGTTTCCCAAACTTTCGCCTGAGACAAAATCTCCAGCTGTCAGCTCTTGACGATTGATTCAGCGCTTCCCGAGTATTTTCAGGAGGATGATTCCCATGGCCACAAAAAAGTATGGCGTCAATGAGCTGCGCGAGATGTTCCTCTCGTTCTTCGAGAGCAAGGGCCATCTGCGCCTGCCCAGCTTTTCTCTGATCCCGCAGAACGATGCGTCTCTGCTGCTGATCAACTCCGGCATGGCGCCGATGAAGCCCTATTTCAAGGGCGAGGTCACGCCGCCCCGCCGCCGTGTCTGCACCTGCCAGAAGTGCATCCGTACCGGCGATATCGACAACATCGGCCACACGGCGCGCCACGGCACCTATTTCGAGATGCTGGGCAACTTCTCATTCGGCGACTATTTCAAGCATGAGGCCATTGCCTGGTGCTGGGAATTCCTGACGAAGGTCTGCGGCCTCGAGGAGGACCGCCTGTATCCGTCCATCTATGAGAACGACGACGAGGCGTTCGAGATCTGGAACAGGGAGATCGGCATCCCGGCCGACCGCATTTTCCGCTTCGGCAAGGAGGATAACTTCTGGGAGCATGGCTCCGGCCCGTGCGGCCCTTGCTCCGAGGTCTATTATGACCGCGGCGAGAAGTATGGCTGCGGCAAGCCCGGCTGCACCGTCGGCTGCGACTGCGACCGCTATATGGAGATCTGGAACAACGTCTTCTCCCAGTTTGACAACGACGGCCACGGCAACTATACCGACCTCGTCCAGAAGAACATCGACACCGGCATGGGCCTCGAGCGTCTTGCCGTTGCCTGCCAGGACGTTGACTCCCTGTTCGATGTCGACACCGTCATGAACATCACCCACAAGGTCACGGAGATCACCGGCGCGCACTACGGCATGAGCCATGAGAAGGACGTCTCGCTGCGCGTCATCACGGACCACATCCGTGCATCCGTCTTTATGATCTCCGACGGCGTGCTGCCCTCGAATGAGGGCCGCGGCTATGTGCTGCGCCGCCTGCTCCGCCGCGCTGCCCGCCACGGCAAGCTGCTCGGCGTGGACCATCCGTTCCTGTGTGATGTTGTTGAGACGGTCATCCACGAGAACGAGGGCCACTATCCCGACCTGCGCGAGCGCGCCGCCTATATCACCCGCGTCGTCCGCGTAGAGGAGGAGAACTTCGCCCGCACGATCGACGGCGGCATGCGCATTTTCTCCGAGATGCTGGCGCAGCATAAGGAAAACAACGAATCCGTTTTCTCCGGCGCAGATGCCTTCAAGCTCTATGACACCTACGGCTTCCCGATCGACCTGACGGTCGAGATGGCGCGCGAGGAGGGCATGGAGGTCGACCTCGAAGCCTTCCGGAAGCTCATGCAGGAGCAGAAGGTCCGCGCACGCGAGGCGCGCAAGGCCCTCGGCGACCTCGGCTGGGCCGGCATCGACTTCGGTCAGGATATTCCCGAGACGCAGTTCGTCGGCTATGACAAAAACGAGACCGAGGGCACTGTGCTCGCCATCGTGGCGGAGGACGAGTCCCGCAGTGAAATCGCCGCAGGCGTCGAGGCCATCGTGGTGCTCGACCGGACGACGATGTACGCCGAGATGGGCGGTCAGGTCGCCGACCACGGCACGATCACCGGCCCGGACGGCGTGTTCGAGGTCACGGACGTGCAGAAGAACAAGGGCGGCAAATTCATGCACTACGGCCGCGTCGTGAGCGGCACGATCAAACTGGGCGAAGCCTGCAAGATCATGATCGATCCTGAGCGCCGCGCCGCCATCCGCCGCGCTCATACGGCCACACATCTGCTGCAGGCCGCGCTGCTGCGCGTGCTCGGCGAGCATTGCCATCAGGCAGGTTCTCTTGTGGAGCCGGATCACCTGCGCTTTGACTTCACGCACTTCTCCGCCGTCACGCCGGAGGAGCTGGTGGAGATCGGTAATCAGGTCTCCGAGATGGTGCTGCGCGGTGAGCCGGTCGAGACGATGGTCCTGCCGATCGCCGAGGCACAGAAGCTCGGCGCAACGGCCCTGTTCGGCGAGAAGTACGGCGAGACCGTGCGTGTTGTGAAGATGGGCGAGGATTCACTGGAGTTCTGCGGCGGCACGCATCTGGACAACACCGCAAAGGTCGGCCCGTTCCGCATCCTGTCCGAGGCCTCCGTTGCCTCCGGCGTGCGCCGCATCGAGGCCTACACCGGCAAGGAGGTCCTGCGCCAGACGGAGCAGATGAGCCGCCTGCTGCTGGATATCGCCCACGAGCTGAAGACGACGCCGAAGGAGCTCATGCAGCGCGCCCACGCCATGGTCGGCGAGGTCAAGGAGCTCAAGCAGCGTCTGGACGCCATGAAGGACAAGCTGTTCAGCGGCGAGATCGACCGCTGCCTGTTTGCGGCGCGTGAGGTCGGAGGCCTGAAGGTCCTGACCGTCATGCGCAATGACATCGTGCCGAACGATCTGCGCAAGATGGGCGACCAGATCCGTGACCGTGAGCCGGACGCCGTTGCCGTGCTGGCCAGCACGCAGGGCGAAAAGATCACGCTGCTTGCCGTCTGCGGCAAGAACGCGGTCGGCCGCGGCATCAAGGCCGGTCAGCTCATCAAAGAGGTTTCCGCAGCCTGCGGCGGCTCCGGCGGAGGCAAGCCCGATTCCGCCATGGGCGGCGGCCGCGACCTGCTGAAGCTGGACGACGCGCTGGCGGGCGTGGATGATTTTGTCACCACGCATCTGGTGTAAATCTGGGAGGAAAATGATGAACGACTGCATTTTCTGCCGCATTTTGGCAGGCGAGATCCCCTCGAAGAAGCTGTATGAGGACGAGCAGTGCCTGGCGTTTTATGACATCCAGCCGCTGGCACCGCAGCATTTCCTTGTTATTCCGAAGGCCCACATCGCCTCGGCCGCAGAGCTGGGCGAGGAGCAGGCCGCGCTCGTCGGTCACATCTTCGCCGTCATTGCGAAGCTCACGAAGGAGCTCGGCTTTGCCGACGGCTTCCGTGTCGTGACGAACTGCGGCGAGGACGCCGGTCAGACCGTAAAGCACCTGCATTTCCATGTGCTCGGCGGCAAGACGCTTGGGTCCTTCAACTGATAAGAGACCAGAATACCTCACCTGGGGCGGGCAATAGCCCGCCCCGGTTTTTTCGGCGGAAGGGAGGGCGGACCATGCGCATTCTCGCGATGTTCTCCGCGGCGTTTGCGGCGGCAGCCGCGCTGTGCGCCTATGCGCTCCCGGCTGCGTGGGGCTGGCTGCCCGGTCTGTGCCTCGCGGCCCTTGCCGCGGCGCTTCTGCTTCTGCACGGCGACCCGGTCCGGCGCGTGCGCACGATCGCCCTCGGCCTTGCGGCCGGGTTTCTCTGGTGCTGGGCGGATGCCGGGCGGCTCGTGTCCGTCCGCGCCCTCTGCGGCGAGGGGCAGACCATCGAGGCCGAGGTCTGCAGCTTGCCGGAAAGGACACAATACGGCTACCGCTGCGTTACCCTGCTGCAGGGGAACCGTATGCAGCTCTACCTCCGCAATGCGCCGGAGGATGCCGCCCTTGGCGACCGCGTGCGCGTCACGGCGGATGTGACGGAGACAGGGAATTCCCTGTATCTGGCGTCCAATGACATTCTCCTGCTCGGCTTTGTCCGCGGCGAGGCCGAATGGGAGCATCCGGAGCAGGTGTCGCTGCGCTATGCGCCGCAGCGGGCCCTGCTGGCCGTGCAGCGCACGATCACGAATTGCTTTCCGGCCGACGCCGCGCCGCTTGCCAACGCGCTGGTGACGGGCGACACGTCCGGCCTGCCCTATGCCCTGCAGACGGCCATGTCCGACGCGGGCATCTCCCATATCGTGGCGGTCTCCGGCATGCATGTGACGCTGCTGCTCGGCGTGGTGCGCCTGCTGTGTCTGCGGCGCAGGCGGCTGACGGCGGGCGTCGGCATTACGGTGATGGTCTTCTTCGCAGCAATGCTGGGCTTTCGGCCCTCTGTCACGCGCGCCGTGGTCATGAATGCCGTGCTGCTGCTTGCGCCGCTGCTCGGGCGGGAGAACGACGGACCGACGGCCCTGTGCTTCGCTCTGCTTCTGCTGCTCCTGCCGAACCCGCGCGCCATTGCAAACGTTGGCCTGCAGCTGTCGTTTGCCGCCGTGGCGGGACTGCAGCTGTTTTCCGGCGGCTTGACGGGCTGGCTGGAGGGCCTGCTGCGTGTCGCGGCCCTGCGGGAGCGCCATCCGCTCCCGGCGCGGCTGCTGCGCGCGATCTGTGCGTCGCTTGCGGCCACGCTCGGTGCACTGGCCTTCACGCTGCCGCTGGCGGCGTGGTATTTCCGGTCGATCTCACTGGCTGCTCCGCTGACGAACCTGCTGGCCCTGCCGCTGTTCAGCCTTGCGTTCTCGCTCGGGTGCATCACGGCTGTGCTGGGCCTTGTGTGGCTGCCGCTCGGGCGGATCGCAGCGTGGCCCGCGGCGTGGCTGCTCCGGCTGGCGCGCGGCATCGTCACCACGGCGGCCGGGCTTCCCTATGCTGCCGTTTATCTCAACCGGACACTCCTGTGCGTCTGGCTCATTGCCGCGACCGGAATGTTTGTGATCTTTCTGCTCCAGCGGCGCAGGCAGCCAGGCGTGTTTGCGGCCTGCCTTGCCGTGACGCTGACGGCAGCGATCCTCGGCGCGGCCCTGTGGGAGACGGACCCCGTCTCCATGACGGCGCTGGACGTCGGGCAGGGCGCCTGCACCGTTCTGCGGGGCGGCGGTGCGACATTTGTGGTGGACTGCGGCGGCGAGGGCGGAGAGGCTGCCGGCGAAACGGCCGCGCGCGAGCTGCGCATGGGCGGCGAAACGTCCGTCGACGGTCTTATCCTGACACATCTGGATGCGGACCACTGCAACGGGGCCGCGCAGCTCATGGCGCGGGTACAGGTAAGGCGGCTGTTCCTGCCGGAGCAGGAGAGCGACAGCCGCGAGGCGATCCTGACTGCGGCGGAGCGCTGCGGCACGGAGATCGTCTTTGTCACGGAGGACCTGACGCTGGACTTCTCCGGCGGCAGCCTGCAGCTGTTTGCGCCGGTCCTGCCCGGCTCGCGCAATTGCGGCCTTGCCGCATTGATGTCCGCGGGAGAATATGATATACTGATCCCGGGCGATATGCCGGCTGCCGCGGAGCGCGTGCTGGCCGATACGCACAGCCTGCCGCAGGTGGAGGTGCTCGTTGTCGGGCACCACGGCGCGGCAAGCTCCACTGCGCCGGAGCTGCTCCAGGCCGTTTCGCCGGAGATCGCAGTTATTTCCGTGGGCGCGGACAATTCCTACGGCCATCCCGCGCAGGCCGTGCTCGATCGCCTGACGGAGGCGGGCGCTGCCGTGTACCGCACGGATCAGGCGGGCGATATTACGATCACGAGGTAAGGCTATGGCAAAAAAAGCGGAATCCGGCGGCTATGCGCGCCTGAAGGGCGATCTGGCGCAGAAGACGCCCGGCAGCTTCTATGTGCTCTACGGCGAGGAGGACTATCTTCGCCGCTACTATCTTTCCATGCTGCGCAGGCAGCTCGTCGACGGGCCGACGGAGAACTTCAACTTCCACCGCCTGACATCGGAGAATTTTTCGATGCAGGTCCTCTCGGAGAGCCTCGAGGCCCTGCCGATGATGGCGGAGCGCACGATGATCCAGGTCGACGACGTCGATCTGTTCGCCCTGCCGGAGGACGACCGTACACAGCTGGCGGCGCTGTTTTCCGACATCCCGGACTATGCCTGCCTTGTACTCGTCTATGCGGACTTCAAGCCGGACAAGCGGAAGAAAAAGCTCTGGGACGCCATGGAGAAAAACGCCGTGCTGGCAGAATTCGCCTACCAGACCGAGCGCGACCTCACGGCGTGGATCGTGCGGCACTTCCGCGCGGAGAAAAAGAATATTTCGTCTGCGCTCTGCGGCTACCTGCTGCAGCGCTGCGGCTCGTCCATGACGCGGCTCGATGCCGAGATCGCGAAGATCTGCGCCTATTCCGGCGCGGACGACATTGTCCGCGCGGACATCGACGCCGTTGTGGAGCCGACGCTCGAGGCGGTCGTCTTTGAGATCACCGACGCACTGGGCCAGCGGGAGTTTGACCGTGCACTCGAGCGCCTGAGCGTCATGCTCAAGCTGCGGGCCGAGCCCATCGCCATGCTCGGCGCGGTCGGCAGCCATATGCGCAGGCTCCATGCCGCGCGCATCCTGCAGGCGGCCGGGAAGACCTCGCAGGACCTTGCCTCGCTCTGCGGTGTTGCGCCGTTTGCGGCCAACAAGTGCTTTGCGCAGGCGCGGAAGCTGTCGGACCGCTTCTGTGCGCAGGCCGTGCTGCTGTGCTGCGAGGCCGACCGGCAGATGAAGACGTCCTATGACGACCCGGCGCGGATTCTGGAGCTTCTGATCCTGCAGCTCGCCGAGGAGGCCCGCCATGATTAAGCTGCGGCAGGCCATCGTCGTCGAGGGGCGCTATGACAAAAATGTCCTGAGCCAGCTCGTCGATGCGCCCGTCATCGAGACGCATGGCTTCGGCGTGATGAAGGACAGGCGGCTGCTCGGATTTCTGCGGCAGGTCGCCGCAGCACGGGGCCTCATTATTTTAACGGATTCCGACGGTGCGGGCTTCGTCATCCGCAATTTCCTTAAGGGCGCACTGCCGCCGGAGCAGGTGCTGCATGCCTATATCCCCGATGTGCCGGGCAAGGAGCGCCGCAAGCGCGTCCCCGGCAAGGAGGGCAAGCTCGGCGTGGAGGGCATGCCGCCGGAGGTGCTGCTCGAGGCGCTGCGGCGGGCCGGGGCACAGGCGGAGGACTCGCCGGAGCCGCCGGATCCCATCACGAAAACGGACCTGTATCTCGCCGGACTTTCCGGCGGGGCGGACAGCGCGGCGCGCCGCCGCGCGCTGCAGCAGGAGCTTGGCCTGCCGGAGCATCTCGGCAGCGCGGGGCTGCTGCAGGCGCTGAATCTGCTGATGACGCGCGAAGAATTTCAACACCGCTATGGAGAACTGCGATGATCGATATTTCGGTAAACGAGCTGGTCAAGTCCTTTGAGGTCGGCCAGACCCTGCTGGACGGACTGAGCTTTGACATTCACGAGGGCGAATGCGTCGGCATCATGGGCCGCAACGGCTGCGGCAAGACGACGCTGTTCCGCCTGCTGACGGGGGAGCTGTCCCCCGATTCCGGCGAGATCCATATCGCCGCCGGGAAAAAGCTGGGCCTCATCTCCCAGATCCCGGTCTATCCGGCAGGATTTTCCGTCGAGGATGTACTGCGCACGGCCTTCGTCGCGCTGACCTCGCTGAAGCGCCGGATGGAGGAACTGGAAAAAACGCTCGAAAAGGATGCTTCCCGAGCGAATCTGAGCGAATATGACCGCCTGAGCAACGCCTATCTGACGGGCGGCGGCTATGAGCAGGACACGGAAGTCGACAAGGTCTGCAACGGCCTTGGCATCCCGGCCGAAATGCGCGGCCGGGAATTCGACCGTCTGTCCGGCGGCGAAAAGACGCGCGTGAATCTGGCGCGCCTGCTGCTCGAGAAGACGGACATCTTGCTGCTCGACGAGCCGACGAACCATCTGGACCTGCGCAGCGTGGAGTGGCTGGAGGACTACATCCGTCACTTCAAGGGAACGGTCCTGACGATCTCGCACGACCGCTATTTCCTCGATCAGGTCGTGCAGCGCATCATTGAAATATCCGCAGGCAAGGCCGAGTTCTACAGCGGCAATTACAGCTTCTATCTCGAAGAAAAGCAGGAGCGCTTCAACCATCAGCTCCGGCAGTATGAGCAGGAGCAGGCCAAGCTCAAGCAGCTCGGCTTCACCGTCGAGCGCATGAAGGGCTGGGGCATCAACAACCGCGTGCTCTACCGCCGCGCCATGTCCATCCAGCACCGCATGGAGCGCATCGAGAAGACGGAGCGGCCGACCAAGGAGAAGACGCTCCGCGCCCGCTTCGGCGAAAAGGAGTTCCACGGCGACGAAGTCCTCACCGTCAAGAATCTCAGCAAGCAGTTCGGCGGCCGGACGCTGTTTTCCGGCGTGGAGCTGACGGTGCGGGGCGGCGAGCGCATTGCGCTGCTCGGCGACAACGGCACCGGCAAGACGACGTTCCTGCGCGTGCTGCTCGGCGAGCTGCCCGCGGAGGGAAAGATCAAGTTCGGCCCGTCCGTCAAGTCGGGCTATCTGCCGCAGGTCATTCACTTTGCCCACCCGGAGCGCACGCTCTATGACACGATGCTCTATGAGAAGAATTGCACGCCCCAGACGGCGCGCGACCGCCTCGGCGCATTCCTGTTCTCCGGCGAGGACGTGTTCAAGACCGTCGGCACGCTCTCCGGCGGCGAGCAGTCGCGGCTGCGGCTGTGCATGCTCATGGATGAAAAAATCAATCTGCTCGTGCTCGACGAGCCGACGAACCATCTGGACGTCGCCTCGCGCGAATGGATCGAATGCGCCCTCGAGGACTACGAGGGCACGCTGATCTTCGTCTCGCACGACCGCTATTTCGTCGATAAATTCGCCACCCGTATCTGGGAGCTTTCAGACGGGACCATCCGCGACTTCCCGTGCGGCTATGCCAAATACCGCGCCATTCTGGAGCACGAGGCGGCTGCCCGTCAGCGGCCCGCCCAGCCGAAGAAGGAGAAGCAGGCCAAGCCGGTCTCCGGCAGCAAGGAGCTGGAAAAGCTCGTCCGCAGGCTCGAGCGGGAGATCGCTGCGAAGGAGGACGAGGCGGCGCAGCTCGAGCAGGCGCTGGCCGGGGCTGCGAGCGACTATCAGGAGCTGCTGCGCCTGACGGCGGAAAAGGAGCGCTGCGAGGCGGAGCTGGAGGACCTGATGGCTCGCTGGGAGGAGGCCGCGCAGGCGCTGGAGCAGGGGTGAGGCCTGCACGCCGGATTGTGGAACGGGAAAGGACACTCGTATGGTTTCCTTTCCCACTTTTCTTCCCTCCGAAACTTTCGGCTGGGCAGGTTTTTGACAGTTTGCGATTTCTTAATGGAATATTCATGAATTCTGCGGCTTTCGGACTTGTGTCCGGGGGCCGCAGCGGCTATAATATACCATGACTATATCCGCTCCATACACCCCGGAGCGGTCAGAAGGAGATTTTTGCATTATGAGTGAATCCTGCGGAGGCAACTGCTCGAGCTGCAGCGAAGCCTGCTCGGAGCGCAAGCCGGAGAGCCTGCAAGCGCAGCCCAATCCAAAGTCCAAGATCGGCAAGGTCATCGCCGTCGTGTCCGGCAAGGGCGGCGTCGGCAAGAGCACCGTTTCTGCCATGCTGGCAACGGCCATGCAGCGCACCGGCCGCCGCGCCGGCGTGCTGGATGCCGATATCACCGGCCCGTCCATCCCGAAGGCCTTCGGCGTCAGCGAATGCGCCAGTGCGGATGAGGAGGGCATTTACCCGGCCGTGACGGAAAGCGGCATCCAGATCATGTCCGTGAATCTGCTGCTCGAGCACGAGGACGACCCTGTTCTCTGGCGCGGCCCCATCATTGCGGGCGCGGTGAAGCAGTTCTGGACGGACGTCGTGTGGGAAAATGTCGACTATCTGTTCGTCGACATGCCTCCCGGAACGGGCGACGTGCCCCTGACGGTCTTCCAATCCCTGCCGGTGGACGGCATCGTGATCGTCACCTCGCCGCAGGAGCTTGTCTCCATGATCGTGGCCAAGGCCGTGCGCATGGCCGAGATGATGCATGTGCCCGTCATCGGCCTTGTGGAGAACTACAGCTATTTCCGCTGCCCGGACTGCGGCAAGTGCCATCAGATCTTCGGTAAGAGTCATCTGGACGAGACGGCGCAGGCCTATCATCTGCCGGTGCTCGCGCGCCTGCCCATCGATCCCGCCGTGGCGGAGGCCTGCGATGCGGGCCGCGTCGAATCGCTCGACACGACGGAGCTCGAGCCTGCCCTGCAGGCCATCCTCGCGCGCTGAGGCACCTTTTCCACGGAATTATTTTCCGATACAAGGGAACGAACGGCGCACCGGCGCCGTCTATATAGAGGAAACAGTCCGGCGAAAAACCAGAGGGACTTTTTCGGCTGGCTGAGAGGAAGCGCCATTGCGGCGCAGAAACGGAGGATCTACGATGAAGAAACGAATGCTTTGCTGCCTGCTTGCGCTGGTACTTGCGGTCGGGCTGCTGTCTGCCTGCGGCTCCGTGAAAGCGGCGGTTTATGTGCAGTCTGTGGCGGCGCTTACGGGCTATGGCTCACTCGGCGGCGCGAATGCCAGCGCCGGTATCGTTGTGGCGCAGAAGGAGATCAAGGTTGAACGCGATTCCAGCCGGAAGGTCAAGCAGCTCAATGTCGGGGTCGGCCAGGAGGTCAAGACCGGCGAGGTCCTGTTCACCTATGATATGGAGGACATGCAGCTCACCATCGACAAGGCCAAGCTCGAGATCGAGCAGATGAAGAACAACGTCAAGGATCTGACGTCCCAGATCTCCCAGCTCGAGAAGGAAAAGAAGAGCGCGCCCACCTCGGAGCAGCTCTCCTATACCGTGCAGATCCAGGCACTCGAGGCCGACAAGAAGGAAGCGGAGTATAATATCACCGTCAAGCAGAAGGAACTCGATTCCATGACCTCCGGCTCCGGCAGCGCGAACGTGACGGCTCCCGTGGACGGCAAGGTGCAGTCCATCAACGAGAACAGCACGGACAGCAGCGGCAATGCCGCAGCCTACATCACGCTGGTGCAGGACGGCGCCTACCGCGTCAAGGGCAAGATCAACGAGCTGAACCGCAGCGACATCGCGGTCGGTGTTTCCGTTGTCATCCGTTCCCGCGTGGATGATTCCGTCTGGTCCGGCACTATCACGGAGATCGATACGGAAAACCCGAGCTCCGGCAACGGCGCCATGTCCTATGGCTACGGCAATTCCAATTCCGATGATACGAGCAGCTCCAGCAACTATCCGTTCTATGTCGAGCTCAACAGCACGGACGGCCTGATGCTCGGTCAGCACGTCTATATCGAGCCGTCGGACGGCGGCACAGTCTCCGACACCATGAAGCTCGATGCCTCATTCCTGCAGGGCTCTGCGGAGGAGGGCTTCTGGGTCTGGGCCGAGAAGGACGGCAAGCTGGAAAAACGCACCGTCACCGTCGGCACGTTTGACGAGTCCTACAATACTTATGAGATCCTCAACGGTCTTGCGGCGGAGGACTACATCGCCTTCCCCGCGGACGGCATGGAGGAGGGCGACCCGACGACGCACACCATGCCGACGGAGGATCCGAGCGCAGAGCCGAGCGACGGCGTCGATGACAGCGGCGTCGATAACGGCGGCGTCGATAACGGCGGCGTCGACGAGTCCGCGGGCAGCGAGGACGGCGAGTCCGCGGGCAGCGAGGACGGCGAGTCCGCGGGCAGCGAGGACGGCGAGTCTTCTCAGACGGGAGGAGTCACCTATGCTCGTTGAAATGAAGGATATCTGCAAGGATTATCCACAGGGCAAGGAGACCGTCCGCATTCTGAAAAACATCAACCTGCAGGTCGAGGAGGGCGACTATCTCGCCATCATGGGCCCGTCCGGCTCCGGCAAGACGACGCTGATGAATCTCCTCGGCTGCCTGGATGTGCCGACGAGCGGAGAATACCTGCTGGCGGGTGAGGACGTCACCCAGGCCAACGAAAACCATCTGGCGGAGATCCGCAACCGGCTGCTCGGCTTTGTGTTCCAGAGCTTCTATCTGCTGCCGAAGCTCTCGGCCGTGGATAATGTCGCCCTGCCGCTGCTGTACGCCGGTGTGAACAAGAAGGAGCGCCGCGAGCGCGCCATTGAGGCCCTGCAGATGATGGGCCTCGGCCAGCGGCTGAATTTCCGCCCGAACCAGCTCTCCGGCGGCCAGTGCCAGCGCGTTGCCATTGCGCGCGCCATCGTGGGCCGTCCGAAGCTGCTGCTGGCGGACGAGCCGACCGGCGCGCTGGATTCTGCGGCGGGCAACCAGATCATGGATATTTTCGATGCGCTGAACGACACCGGCTCTACGATCATCATGATCACGCATGAGCAGGAGATCGCCGAGCGCGCAAAGCGGATCAATTATATCCGCGACGGCATCCTGTCGGACGGCAGAAGGGACGGTGAGAGCCTTGCATAAGAAAAAGAGTGTCAAAGCGATCGTGATCTCGGGCATCAGCCTGCTGCTCGTAGCGGCGATCGTCGTGGGCGTGCTGTGGTACCTTGGACACCGCAGCGAGCCTGTCAAGGTCGCGCCCGTGTCCATGTTTATGGGCTGGCTCTCGAACGAAAGCACGCAGTCCGGCAACGTGACGGCAGATAACCTGCAGAAGATCTATGCCTCCGATACGCAGACCGTCACGGCCCTGCTCGTGCAGGAGGGCCAGACCGTCAAGAAGGGAGACCCGTTGTTCCGCTATGACACCACACTCTCCGACATTCAGGTCGAGCGGCAGGAGATTGCGGTCAAGAAGGATGACCTGAACCTCAACAAGGCCAAAAAGGACCTCGCCAACATCAACCGCCTGCGCCCCTATGTGCCGACGCAGCCGACGGATCCCCCCACGGAGCCGACGGAGCCGGAGCCGACGGACGAGCCGACCCAGCCGCCTGAGCCGACGGAGCCGACCGTTCCCATTGCCCCGGAGGAGCTGCCCTATCTCATGGGCGGCGAGGGCACGCAGGCCTCTCCGCTGTTCTACCTCTGCGCGGCGGATATGCAGTATGATCAGTCCTATTTTGAAGAGCTCCTCGGCGAAAAAACGGAGCTGTGGGTCGTGTTCCAGGTGCGCGAGGGCAATGCCCTGCACGCCGAGCTGCTCAGCGAGCTTCCGCTGAAGCTTACGCGCGACGAGGAAACGCAGACCATCCGCTTTACGGTGTTCGTGCCGGAGCAGGATGACGTGCAGACGGAAACGCAGGCTGCTCCCCGTGTTTCGCCCGGCCCGGATGTCACGGTCGTCGACTATGACGGCGAATACACTGCGGCGGAGATCGCAAAGATGCGCGCCGAGAAGCAGAAGGAAATCCGCGACCTTGACCTGAAGCTCCGCATGGACAAGGTCGAGCTGGAGCGCATGAAGCGGGAGGCGGCGAACGGCGTCGTAACGTCCGCGCTGGACGGCACGGTGCTCCGTGTGAATGACCCCGATACAGCCAAGCAGGAGGGAAGCCCCGTGATCGTCGTCTCCGGCGGCGGCGGTTATTATGTCAAGACCGGCGTGACGGAGCTGGACCGCGATAAATATCCGGTCGGCACCCAGATGCGCATCCAGTCGTGGGAGCACGGCGAGGTCTACGGTACGGTGGCGGAGATCTCCGATACCCCGGTGCCCTCCTCCAATAATCCCTATTACTCGTCCGGCAACCAGAATGTCAGCTTCTACACCATGCTCATTGCGCTCGATGCGGACAGCCCGCTGCGCGAGGACGAGTGGGTCGACGTCTACTTTAACGCTGCGTCGACGACCAGCGAGGATGCCCTGCGCATCGAGACACGCTTCATCCGGCAGGATGACGGCGGAAGCTATGTCTATCGCCGCGGTGAGGATCAGCTCCTGCACAAGCAGTATGTCACGACGGGTGTCGTGCAGTGGGGCTATACGGAGATCAAAAGCGGCCTGACGGCCGACGACTGGATCGCCTTCCCCTACGGGAAGGATGTGAAGGAGAACGCAGAGACCATTGAGAGCGACAACTCGGATGATTTCTACTACTACGGCAGCTATTAACGGGAGGCGAGAGCATGTTTGAAAATATCCAGCTTGCATTTCAGGGCGTTTTCGGCCATAAGCTCCGCTCGTTCCTGACGATGCTCGGCATCATCATCGGTATCGCTTCCATCATCACGATCATCTCGACCATCAAGGGCACGAATGAGCAGATCAAGCAGAATCTCATCGGTTCCGGCAGCAATATCGTCAATGTCCAGCTCTATCAGAATGACTGGGCCGTCGACATGTCCTATCAGACGCCGGACGGCATCCGCGTCCTGCAGGACGAGCAGCGCGATGAGATGATTGCCCTCGACGGCGTGGCAGATGTGACGCTCTACCGCAGCCGCGAGAATGTTGAGGGCTTCTATTACCGCAACACGGGCTTCAGCGGCAAGCTCTACGGCGTGGACGATCACTATTTCTCCGTCTACGGCTATGAGGTCCGCAGCGGCCGCGGCTTTACGGCCCGCGACTTTGCCTCGGCCAGTAAGAACGTCATCCTCGATGAGACGGCGGCCAAGACGCTCTTCAGCTCGGACGATCCCATCGGTAAGATCGTGGAGATCTCCGGCGAGCCGTTCACGGTCGTCGGCGTGGTGAGCCAGAAATCCAGCTTCGAGCCGAGGATCAACTCCGTGAAGGACTATGCGATGTATGTGCAGGAGTCCAGCGGCCTGGCCTTTGTGCCGACGTCCGTCTGGCCGGTGCTCTACCGCTTCGACGAGCCGCAGAACGTGGCCGTCCGCGCCACGTCGACCGACACCATGACCGACGCGGGCAAGGCTGTCGCGGACTATCTGACGAGCCATCAGATCATCGCCAGCAAAGCCACGGGCGACAACAGCTATTCCTACCGCAGCGACGATCTGCTCAAGCAGGCCCAGCAGCTGCAGGAAATGAGCAGTGCGACGAATAACCAGCTCATCTGGATCGCCAGCATCTCCCTGCTCGTCGGCGGCGTGGGCGTTATGAACATCATGCTCGTGACCGTCACGGAGCGCACGGCGGAGATCGGCCTGAAAAAGGCCATCGGCGCAAAGCGCCGCCGCATTCTGGCACAGTTCCTGACGGAGGCGTCCGTGCTGACCGGTATCGGCGGCCTGCTCGGCGTGCTGGGCGGCATCGGCATGTCGCAGCTCATCTCGAAGTTCATGGATACGCCGACGGCGCTGAGTGTCCCCGCCATTCTCGTGGCGGTGGTGTTCTCCGTCCTCATCGGCCTGATCTTCGGCCTCGTCCCGGCCGTGAAGGCGTCGAAGCTCAACCCCATCGAGGCCCTTCGCCGCGAATAATGCGTTTTCTCATGCAGCCGCCTGTTTTTCGGGCGGCTGCTTTTTCCTATTGCAATTTGCGGGCCGTTCCGCTACAATTACCGTGCCGGGCTTTCCGGCGCGACATCTGCAAAAGAGGGAACACGCATGGAGAAAAAAGCGGTCTATCCCGGGTCGTTCGACCCGTTTACCAACGGTCATATGGACATCGTGCGCAAGGCCTCGGCCATTTTTGACCGGGTCTATATCGTCATGGCCGTCAATTCTGAGAAGCGGCGCGCCTTTGACTGCCGCCGCATGCAGGAGGCCATGGAGCGCGCGCTGGCGGACAGCGGCATTACGAACTGCGAGGTCAGTATTTATGACGGCCTCATCGCTGAGTATACGAAGCATCACGGCATCGGCTATATGGTCCGCGGCCTGCGCAACAACATGGACTACAACTACGAGGAAAACATCGCCGAGGTCAACAAGCTCATCGATCCGTCGCTGGAATATGTCTACTTCCGCGCGGATAACGTCGCCGTGTCGTCCTCCATGGTCAAGGAGCTGCGCCACTACGGGCAGGATGTCTCAAGCTATGTCCCGCCCGCCATCGCCGCCCTGCTGGCGGAGGAGAATGTGAGATCGGAAGAGCGTCGTGTAGGGAAAGAGTGTAGATCTCGGTGGTCG
>OMGX01000299.1_pt1 | contig 30284 bp, 29 predicted proteins | sample 1674381 | NCBI WGS metagenome assembly OMGX01 (sample SAMN05578582, study PRJEB25193) | human gut metagenome | biome: Human Microbiome; feature: human-associated habitat; material: feces | host: Homo sapiens | place: USA:Birmingham | reverse complement strand
CCTCATCTACTACAACTACCGTCATCTCAATCCGCGCGACGGCAGGTGGATCAGCCGCGATCCCATCAAGGAAGAAGGCGGCTGGAATTTGTTCGCGTTTGTAGGAAATTCTCCGATTCATGTGAATGATAATAAGGGGTTGAGCGAAGATGAAATTTGTAATGTAATAAACAAAAATAATAAAACTATTGATGAAGTTCGTGCTGGATTTGATCCTATTTTGCAAAAAATAGGTGATTTAATTCATATATGGGATTTGTTGAAAAAGTTTAATTCTAACCCAGCCAATCATAAAGGGGAAAAGATAACTGTTATTTTAAAAAATTCAGATTTAATTATTGAAGGTGGGCGAAATTCGTTTTTCCTTATAAGAACTCCTCTCAAAGATTGCGTTAGAAAACTTTGTTTTTCTCGTCGAGGTTTTGGAGGAAGTCGGAACAAAGGCGAAAGAAATCTTGCCGGATCTCCGGCAGGAACTCCCAACGAATTTAAAAAAATGAAACCTGATCCTAATAACCCTGATAGAGTCCTCATGAAAGATCCTAATGGGAAAACTATATCAAAACCAAAGCCAAATGGTTTCGATGAATTTTGGAAAAATAAACATAATTAGTTAATATGAAGATTAATATTTGTCCTGAATTGTGGGAAAAGTATCTTGGCAAGTGGAATTTTTCTATTTTTCTAGATTATTGTCTTGAAATAAAAAGAAACAGAAAATCAATTAGTATTGATATATTTGATATATTAAGAGATGAAAAATGTGTGTTAATTCCAATTAAATTAAGTGATGAATACTTGTCTTTTTGGATGCGTAGCAGTTGGACAAATATTAAATTCTCAATTTTTCAACATTTAAAAAATGAAACTCTTATAGTAGATTTTTCGGATTGTGATATTTATAAAAAGACATTTCCAGTACAAATTAACCAATCTCATAAATATATCGTTGATTTTAACGCTTCCAAAATGCCGAAATGGATTTACGGGACATGGCAGACAACAGATGGTTTAGAGTATATGAATATAAGCCGCGACGATACTAATTTATCAATAGCCCTTTGGTCTGATTTTGGGGATATTCCACCAACTCAAAATCGCAGTTTTCGTAAGATTATTTCAGTCTATGATATAGATAGTTTTAATATCAAGATGATTGTGAAAGGATATGATTACAGTAATAAGATTAGAGAAATAGTAATATTATTCGATTCTCATGCGAAAGAAGTGAGATTAATTTATTCGAGATCGGTAGAAGCTAAACGAATATGAATAATGTTTAGTTCTTTTTTATTTGATGATTTTCATTATAATAAATTTTAAATATAATTCACTTATTTTTATTAAAAACTCCTTCCAAAATCATATTGGAAGGAGTTTTTTTGAAATTATTTAGAATAGGCCACGACAACACTGTCACGACTCGAACCGACCTAGTCGGTCGAGTTGTCAGTATGACGGACACCGCCGGAAATGCAGCCGTAACGAGGGAATACGCTTACGATAGCCTGGCAAGGCCCGTCACGCGGCGCACGGCCCGCCAGGGGAATACCGTCAACGACAGCTTTGCCTGCAACAGCCGGAGCGAACTGACCGCCGCCACCGTCAGCGGCAAGACATACGGCTACAGTTACGACAACATCGGCAACCGGAAAACCGCGAGGGAAGACGCGGAAGAAGCGACCGCCTACACAACCGGCCCGCTCAACCAATACACCGCCATCGAGCGCGGAGAAGAAGCCGCCTTTGAACCGGTTCACGACGCGGACGGCAATCAGACATTGATCAGGACATCCACCGGCATCTGGCAAGTCGCCTACAACGCGGAAAACCGCCCGGTGCGCTTCGTCAATGAAAGCGCCAAAACCGTGGTGGAATGCACCTACGACTACATGGGCAGGCGGCACACCCGCAAAGTGAGCGTCAACGGGACGGTGAGCAGCTACCTGCGCTACATGTACCGTGGCTACCTGCAAATAGCCGCCATAGATGCCGTCAGCGGAGTCTTCCGATGGTTCCTGTTCTGGGACCCGACGCAGCCTGAGGCTGCGCGCCCGCTGGCCATCCGCAAAGACGGCACCTGGTACGCCTACGGGTGGGATCTGACCAGGAACGTCACGGAAATCTTCGGGAAAGCCGGTTACCTGCGGACGGTCTACACCTACACGCCTTACGGAGAAGCCACCGCCGAAGGGGACGTCACCCAGCCCATCCAGTGGAGCAGCGAATACAACGATGAAGAACTGGGGCTTGTCTACTACAACTACCGTCATCTCAATCCGCACGACGGAAGGTGGATCAGCCGCGATCCCATCGAGGAAGAAGGTGGTTGGAATTTGTTCGCGTTTGTAGGAAATAAAATTTTTAATCAATCTGATATTTTAGGGTTGATATGTACAATAGAATATAGTATAAAATTACATACAATATTAATAAGGAAGGTAGATAAAGATAGTAATATACTTCGTTTAACGACGAGTAGAGTTTTTTCTGGAAATGGTGATGGGAAAAATAATCCGGACAATGTTGGAAATAAAGATAACGGTCCTATACCACCAGGGAAATACTATGTGATAAAAAGACAATCTGGAGGAATTCGGAGCCAAATTAAAGATTGGACCTACAAATTATGGAATGATAATGATAAGAATCAATAGCTCGCTTTCATTGCAATAGATGATGCATTAGACGATCAAAAAGAAATTAATGGAGTTTTTAGGTCTTCTTTTCGAATGCATTATGGAACAAGATCTTTGAGGTGTATCACTTTTTTAGATAAAGAAGTATTTGAAAAAGCGCGTGAATTTATCCTTGAAACTGAATCTAGAACAGTAAAAGGAGCAGATGGAACAGAATATATATATTATGGAATTTTGGAAGTTAAAAAAGAATAGAAAAAGAATTGTTTTTTGTATTATTTTTTGTAGTATAATAACATTTCTTATTTTTACATTAGCATGTAAAATTATAGGAGCAGATGTCATGGAGGCTTGTGTTCCTGTTCATATAATGAGGATGATTATGAACAATTTTTATCCAGAAATAATTATTGATGGAGAGATATCCTATAGTATCCTTATGTATGATAGTTTTATTTTTTATGGGACAATTATTTTTTTAATAACATTTTTATGCATTTATAAAAACAAGTCCGTGGGTTGCTGTGGGAATCGGCTATTCTGACGCCACGCCTGTCAGAGCTTTACATACAACCATCTCGGTCAATTGACACAGGTTGAGGAAGCTAGAAGCGAGTGCCTACACAACCGGCCCGTTCAACCAATACACCGCCATCGAGCGCGGAGAAGAAGCCGCCTTTGAGCCGGTTCACGACGAGGACGGCAATCAGACATTGATCAGGACATCCACCGGCATCTGGCAAGTCGCCTACAACGCGGAAAACCGCCCGGTGCGCTTCGTCAATGAAAGCGCCAAAACCGTGGTGGAATGCATCTACGACTACATGGGCAGGCGGCACACTCGCAAAGTGAGCGTCCGATGGTTCCTGTTCTGGGACCCGACGCAGCCTGAGGTTACACGCCCGCTGGCCATCCGCAAAGACGGCACCTGAGTTGGAGCTATGACAAGTGGTGCAATTGGTAGTGCTGGTGCCGGTGTTGGTGCTGCTCCTGGAGCTGTAGTTGGCGCAGGGATAGGTGCGTTAATAGGAGGTGTCACTGGTTGGTGGGTTGGTACGTCAATTGCAGAACATGTATATGATTGGATATTCACAGAATTAGAAAAAGAAGAGTATGAAGTTGTATGTGCAAAAAATTAGTTTTTATTATTTGTAGTAGTATATTAGTTATATAAAAATGATATAATCTGCGCATTGTTTTTTAATGCGCAGATTATACTTATTCGTAAAATTTTATAAAATGAATCGAAAAATAAATAAGTACTATTTTGATATTAATAGTGAAGCAAATTATATTTTTTTTGAATGTAAAAATGGTTTGCATTATATGCTGTCCAATTCAATATGTTCATATATTCCGGAGTTGCCACCGAATGCCCGTGAATATCCAAACAAGTGGAATTCGCAGAAATGGAATAAATGCGGTAAAAAATGGATTTCTTTTTTATGGCAGGGTTTTTCCTGTGAAGATAATAAATGCGTTCCTTCGCATGAGCACTATTCTCATTTACATATTGGTTTTCAGTCCAGTATGGATACCCTTTATTTCATGAATAATGGAGCGGTAATCCACTTTTTCTTAAAGAAAAAAAAGGGGAAAAAAGAGATAGAGGAAATTCGTTTTTATACAAGTCAGCAGGCTGATAGAAATGGAATTCGCATCCAGAATTATCTACATAATTCCTCTTATCAAAATATTCCTATTTATTGGGAAGGGACAGGTGGTCTTTATCCTCTTGAAGGAGGATTTATTGTCACACCAAGTTTTTGTTCCAGCGGAAAGCTTTGCGATATGAAAGCTTATGAACTTAATCATATAGAAAATTCACGCAGTATCGATTTTGTGCAAGGAGTTTTTAGTCTGGCAAAATATCCGGAAGAAAGCCGTGCATTTAGAGAGCTTCCTTCGTATTTCTGCGAACTGGCAGATTCCTCGTTTGACTATAAATCATGGGAGATGGCTATGACAGCGGAATCCATTCCTCTGGAACACAACTGTGTTCATCCGTTTTATAAAAATGGCATATGTATAGCTGAATTGGTAATTGTTAATTTAATATGGGGAACTTCTTATTATCCCTATCAAGATTCATATGTACTTTTGTTACGCTACTCTCCATCAGTAGAATCTTGTGTTATCCAACTTGTTGACCTTGTATTGGGAAAATTTCCCAGTATCAGATTAATAGAAAATAAAGAAATTATATGATGATTTTGTCTAATTTTGAAAACTATTTTTAATCATCAGAAGATGATGCGAAACACTGAAAGCTGTCCTGATGCCAAAAAGAGATAGAAAGCTTAGCAGCGGAGGAAAGCAGCTGTTTCAGGGTATTCTAAAAATGAGATGTCCTATAAAAATTTAGAATGACAATTTGAATTTTTATGGTATTATCATAATTGGGTCTAATGTCAGAAGAGAAGAAGTTTTGTTTTTTGAGTAATTATCGATTTATTAAAATGATATAATGAAAAAATATATTATATACTGTAGTATTGTTGTTGTTTCAGTATTTGCTTCTTTTCTGTTTTTTGATAAATATTATAAGAAATCTCCTCTTCTAGGAGAGATCGACAATACATATGTCTTTAGCTATGATCCTCCTTTAATAATAGGAAATGTAGAGATTGAGGAATTGTCTAAATTTAATCAAACACTCGCTGATCAGTTTCCCGATCATCATGTCTATGCCACATACTGTGGAAAAGAATGTACCCTGACCGTAATAATTCTTTATGATTATGATACTGATTTTTCCTATACGGATAGAGAAAGACTGTGGAAACTAATATGTGAATGGCAAGACAGCTTGTGGTATAAACAGGATATGGAACAAATTAAATAAAATCTAATATTTTTCATTTTATTTAATTAATACATGAAAACTGTTTAATTTTATAAAAGCTCCTTCTGTTTATCGGAAGGAACTTTTTTACATAAATGATGATTGCTTTGTTTTAATATTGATTTTTTTGATTTTTATAAAGCTATGCTTCCTGTCAAAGATATTAACCATTGTAAAAAAGCTATGAATCTGCCAATAGTTTTGAGAAAATCCTTGACGAAATAGCAGCAATATTGAAATCCTCAAGCAGGAACTTGATGTCCATGTTTCCAGATATAAAGAATATGATTTTTAGCAAAATATTATACTTTCCCTTGTTTCCGGTCGTATTTTTCTCATCTTGTCACCGAGGAGAGACTCCGGTGATACAGTCTCCGCAGCCAGTACCTGTTTACGATATGGAAAAGCTTCCTAAGGCTTCGGTATATATTAAGGCAGAGGAAAGAATAATGAACTTATCGCAGCAACAGAAGCAGCAATTGGCGAGTTATATCATTCATTCTGCGAATTGGGAGAAAATGTTGAAGAAAGAATTCAAGCAGGTCCGCAGCGGACGGTATCAGGAAATGTTGTCCATGGTACATCAGGATGACGATAGTTATTTAAATAGAGTTATTATTCCATATATCCGCTTATCGAGTAAAGATAAAGATATTTTATCCCTTCTTCAGAACAATGAAGACGGAGAAGTTATTTTGAGCAGAGCGAATCTTTTTGAACTGGTAGCGGAAAATTATATAGAACATTATCCTGATGATAAGAACGGATGGGATTTTTTATGGTTTTTTATGAATATGGAGGAAGATGAAATTCCTTTTGGTAGTATAATCAAAGAAACGATTATCAAAAGGAATCTCGATCGATTCGCCTATGGGAAGAAAATATTGGATATGATAGGCGATTCCTCTATTAGAAAGAATGATGGACGCTGCCTTTAGTTCTATAGAGGGGCTGACAGACAACAAACTTTGGTCTGAAGCAGGGAAGAATAGTTGAGGATATGGGCTGAGTTTGCAAATTTTCTCAACTGAACCGCAAATTTATTGATAAATCAGGAGTTGATGAAGAAAATTTATTCTGAATAATGAATGAAATTTATTATAAAATACTTTGATAGCAAAAAGAAATTTCATTTCAACGAAATATACAAGGCAGCTAAATATATTAAATCATTAATTGTTATTTCTCCGCAGGTTCTCCAGATAGTTTAAATTTTCAATAACAGAAATAATTATGGACAATGAGAATACTAAAATAAAAAATACAGGATCTTGGTCCCCATTCTACTATTGGATAGTAGGAGTAGTGACTATGTGTGCCTTGATGTGGATACTTCCTAACAATTATCCTAGAGAACCTTGGGAAAATATCATTAGAGTTTTACTTGGAGCATTGTTCATATTTCTCTTTTTTGTATGTCCAGTGTGGATGATTATTTCAGCAATACGCTATTGGAAGACAAAAGATTATATTCGTGCTACCGTGGCGGTATTAATTACTTTGGCAATTTTAGAGAGTGTTTTATTTGGTCCTCTGTTAAGCATTGATTTTTGATTTCACTATTTGTTTTCTAAAAATTCTGACGAGTGACTGGAAAGAAAAAAGGAGCTGCTGAACAATAAAATTGATCATTCCCGGCAAGCAAAAAAATTATAAATCTCAGTTGAAACGGATAAAAGATGGTGATTAATATAATTTTTTTCTGGATATTAGTTGTTTTTGGGGTTATTGTCAGCTTATATAATTGGATAATAGTTTTTAACTGTGTAATAAAATCCAAAAATTCATCTTGTATTCCTCTATTGGGCGGTGGAGCAATTGTTTTAGCTATGAATCTTCCTGGAATAGATATGGAAGAATACGAATCTATTCCCTTATTATTGGATTATGGATGCATTCCTCTTTTTGTCCACACGTTTTTTTCCTTTATATATAAAATGTTGAAGGGATTATTTAAATAGAGTAAAAAACAATTAGCCAAAAGGATCGTTTTTAACAGTTTTTCATCAAGGGTATTTGCATATAGCAGAGTGCGGATTGACCGAGGAAATGCCGGATTCGTGCGCAGTTACATCTGGGACCCTTCGGAACTGGCGGCTGTGCGCATCCTGTCCATGACGCGCCGGGAAGCGAACGGGATGCAGGAGAAAGAGCATCTCTACTGCGTGCACGAGACGATGAAAAACGTTACCTCCCTCTTCGGGGAAGAGTATATGGTCGCCGTATTCTGTACGAATACCAGCCGTATGGCGGTCTGATCACGTCGGAAGGCAATATGGGGGAAGAAAACGGGTTCCGCTTCTCGAGCGAATACATGGATGGCGAACTGGGGCTGGTCTATCACAGTGTTCATCGGTATCAATTCGTTTGATATCTTTGGAGCGGCCTCATTCCTGTTGGAAATTTGTCAACGGGGATTGGAAAGAGATAGGTATTCATGCAGAGTGAGTTCTGTAAATTTTGTTGAGGAAGCCTTTTAGAATTCTGTATGGGATTCAAGCTGCATCCGGTATGTTCCGGGTGCAGTTTTTGTGTAAACGGGTTGAGAAAGACTTGCCGTTATCCGCCTTCCGGGAAGAACGGAAAGCGGGAGCGCAGCCGGAAGAATTAATTTTTTCTTAACAAGAAGAAGAAGGAAGTTAACTACCCAGAATGGAATTTCCGGATATATTGAGGTAATGTTTTTACATTATATTAAACATCGTCGGTCCGTTCCGGGACTTCGTATCTGCCATAGCGGTTTTTCCGTGAAATTTTTTCAGATAAAAAAGAAAAACGGCATAGAATAATATTTTTGTTTCCATATATGTTGGAATGGTTTGAATTTAAATTTCATAAAATATCATGATGGAATCATTGTTGGGTTTTATCTTTTGTCTATTGAGCGGAATATTCTGTTTTTGGCTCTTTTTCAAATGCGTCGACTGGTTTGAAAAAATCTAAAACTGCGCCTGTCTATGTATACACTATTATTTGTGATTAGCTTAATTGTGTTCGGTTATTTGATGTATGTCTTGATCAAACCGGAAAAATTTTAACCAGCAAGATGATGAAAACAGAAATTCTAGGTATTATTGCGCAAATCGTTCTTATGGTGGCTTTGAGCTATCCTCTGGGGAAATATATTGCCAAGGTTTACAAGAAGGAGAAAACATGGCTTGATTTCATGAAGCCTGTTGAAAGGCTGATGTTCCGCCTGTCCGGGATTAATCCGGAGGAAGAAATGAACTGGAAGCAGTTTTTGCGGGCTTTGCTGACCGTAAATCTGTTCTGGTTCGTATGGGGGATGGTTCTTCTGGTCAGCCAAGGGTATCTGCCCCTCAATCCGGACGGCAATATTGGGCAAACGTGCCACCAGGCGTTCAATACATGTATTTCATTCATGGTGAATTGCAACCTCCAGCATTACAGCGGGGAGAGCGGTTTGACCTATTTTACGCAGTTGTTCGTGATTATGCTGTTCCAATTCATTACGGCAGCTACCGGCATGGCCGCAATGGCAGGGATCATGAATGCCCTCAGCAAGAAGACAACCAAAACGATTGGCAACTTCTGGGATTACCTCGTGTTGAGTTCTACCCGTATTTTGCTGCCTCTTTCTCTGGTAGTTGGGTGCATCCTGATTACGCAGGGTACGCCAATGGGGTTTGACGGAAAAATGGAAGTGACGACTCTTGAAGGGGTGGAACAAACCATTTCCCAAGGCCCTACTGCGGCTGTCGTACCCATTAAACAGTTGGGAACTAATGGTGGGGGTTATTTCGGCGTTAATTCATCCCATCCGCTGGAAAATCCGACCTACCTCTCCAACATGGTTGAATGCTGGTCCATCCTGATTATTCCGATGGCGATGGTTCTGGCCTTTGGTTTTTATCTAAATCGCAAGAAACTGGGATACAGTATTTACGGCGTAATGCTGTTTGCCTTTTTAATTGGCGTCTGCGTTAACGTGTATCAGGAGATGAACGGCAATCCCCGCATAGAAGAGATGGGCATCGTCCAGGAAAGCGGGGCTATGGAAGGTAAGGAAATCCGGCTCGGATCCGCGGCTACAGCTTTGTGGAGCGTCGTTACGACAGTTACGTCAAATGGGTCCGTCAACGGGATGCATGATTCCACCATGCCTCTTTCAGGCATGATTCAGATGTTGAACATGCAGATTAATACGTGGTTTGGCGGCGTCGGGGTAGGGTGGATGAATTATTTCGCCTTCATGATTATAGCCGTGTTCATCAGCGGTCTGATGGTTGGAAGAACTCCCGAATTCCTGTGCAAGAAAGTAGAAGCCCGTGAGATGAAGATCGCTTCCATCGTGGCGTTGCTCCACCCGTTTGTGATTCTCGTCGGTACGGCTCTGGCTTGTTACCTGTTTGTTTACGCGCCATCGTTTGTGGAAGGCGAAGGCGGGTGGGTCAATAATCCCGGCTTTCATGGACTGAGTGAATTCCTTTACGAATATACTTCAAGCGCCGCCAATAACGGTTCCGGGTTCGAGGGTCTGTCCGATAATACCTGGTTCTGGAATTACTCTTGCGGTATTGTCCTCATTTTGAGCCGTTTCATCCCGATCGTAGGACAGGTTGCCATTGCCGGGCTTCTGGCGGGCAAGAAGTATATTCCCGAGACGTCCGGAACGTTGAAGACAGATTCAGTGACATTCAGCACTGTGACTTTTGCCGTGATTTTCATCGTTGCGGCTTTGTCCTTCTTCCCTGTCCATGCCTTGAGCACCATTGCCGAACATTTGAGTTTGTAAATACAGGTCAGAACACGTTGATTACCGATAATATATTTATATATTTCTATTCCATTTTCTGGAATTGAAACAAGAAATCTACGATATGAAAAATTCCAATAATACTTCCCTGTTCGAAAGGGAGCAGGTACGGGAAAGCTTGAAGCAGTCATTGATCAAGCTTCATCCGGGAATGATGATGAGGAACCCGATCATGTTTACCGTGGAAATCGCCACGATGATCATGCTTCTGGTAACCGTTTATTCCCTCTTCAGTGACGAGCAAGGGTCTTTCCTTTATAATTTCCTTGTTTTCGTCATTTTATTCCTTACTCTTCTGTTTGCCAATTTTGCCGAGGCGATTGCCGAGGCCCGAGGAAAGGCGCAGGCTGATAGCCTTCGCAAGACGCGGGAGGAGACGCCGGCCAAGTTGATCGTCGATGGAACGGTTACCGTCATCAATAGTTCCCAGTTGAAAAAAGGGGACTATTTCGAATGTGTCGCGGGAGATATTATTCCCGCCGACGGGGAGGTCGTCGAAGGGTTGGCGTCCATTGATGAAAGCGCTATTACGGGGGAATCCGCTCCGGTTATCCGTGAGTCCGGCGGGGACAAGAGTTCCGTGACGGGGGGAACCAAAGTGCTGTCAGACCGTATTAAGGTGCTTGTCACCGCGCGTCCTGGGGAAAGTTTCCTTGATAAAATGATTGCCCTGGTTGAAGGCGCTTCCCGGCAGAAAACTCCTAACGAGATAGCGCTAACCATTTTATTGGCTGTCTTTACTCTGGTTTTCCTCGTCGTCTGCATTACCTTGAAGCCGATAGCGGACTATTCCGGAACGGAAATCAGCATTGCCGCCCTGATTTCCCTGTTCGTATGTCTTATTCCTACGACAATCGGAGGATTGCTTTCGGCGATCGGCATTGCCGGAATGAACAGAGCCTTGAGGGCCAATGTGATTACAAAGTCCGGGAAAGCTGTGGAAACAGCCGGGGACATCAGTACTCTCCTGCTTGATAAAACGGGTACGATTACTATTGGCAATCGGAAAGCGACAGGGTTTTTCCCTGTTCAGGGTTTTGACAAGCAGGCTTTTGTTGAAGCCTGTCTGATGTCTTCTGTTTCAGACGATACACCGGAAGGGAAATCAATTATTGAGCTTGGGCATGAATATGGAGTCCATATGCGCAACCTTCATACGGAAGGGGCTCGCATGATCCAGTTCACGGCGGAGACGAAGTGTTCGGGCATTAATTTGAGCGATGGAACCGAAATCCGGAAGGGGGCTTTTGACACCATCCGCAAGATGACCGAGGAAGCGGGAAATCCGTTCCCCAAAGAAGCTGAGGAAATTATTGATAAAGTGGCGGGCAACGGGGGTACTCCTCTTGTCGTCTGCATCAACAGAAAGGTTGTTGGCGTTATTGAATTGCAGGATATTATCAAGCCGGGCATAGAAGAACGCTTCGAACGCCTGCGCAAGATGGGGGTGAAGACGGTAATGGTGACGGGGGATAATCCGAGTACAGCCAGGTATATCGCAGAAAAAGCCGGTGTTGATGATTTCATCGCGGAAGCCAAGCCCGAAGATAAGTTGAGTTATATCAGGAAGGAGCAGGCTTCCGGCAAACTGGTTGCCATGATGGGGGACGGGACGAATGACGCTCCGGCTCTGGCGCAGGCCGATGTCGGCGTAGCCATGAACAGCGGAACCCAGGCCGCCAAGGAAGCCGGCAATATGGTTGACCTTGATAATGACCCCACCAAATTGATTGAGGTTGTGGAAATAGGCAAGCAGCTACTGATGACGCGCGGCACGTTGACGACGTTTTCCATTGCCAATGACGTCGCCAAATATTTCGCGATTGTGCCTGCGCTGTTCATGATTGCGATTCCTGAACTTGCTGCGCTGAATATTATGCATCTGCATAGTCCGGAAAGAGCCATCCTGTCTGCGATTATTTTCAATGCAATCATTATCCCCATTCTGATTCCTCTGGCTTTGAGGGGCGTGGCGTACAAACCCATAGGGGCAAGCGCGCTGCTGCTTCGCAACATTCTGATTTACGGCGTGGGTGGTTTGATTGCCCCCTTCATCGGAATCAAACTGATTGATATGGTCGTCGGCCTGTTTTTTTAACTGAAATAAATATATTGTTATGAGAAATTTAGTGAAATCATTGCGTCTTACACTTGTCTTTTGCGTCTTTTTCTCCATATGCTACATCCTGGTGCTGTGGATATTCGGATTGATTGTCGGTCCTGGTGGAGGAAATGCGGAAACCCTGGTTTTGAACGGGCGCGTGGTAGGCGCCGCCAATGTTGGGCAGCAATTCACGAAGGATGTTTATTTCTGGGGCCGTCCGTCCCATGCGGGTGACGGTTATGACGCATCCAGTTCATCCGGCAGTAATAAAGGGCCGACCAATGAAGAATACCTGGCCGACGTGAATACGCGGATAGATTCGTTTTTGGAGAAGCATCCTTATTTGGAACGGAATGATGTCCCTTCCGAAATGGTTACGGCCAGCGCTTCCGGTCTGGATCCGCATATTACTCCGGAGAGCGCCTATGTGCAGGTGAAGCGTGTTGCCAAAGCACGTGGTATGGAAGAGGGTGCAGTGAGGTCCCTTGTCGATCAGGCCGTGGAAAAACCGCTGCTGGGCATGTTTGGCACGGAGAAGGTCAATGTGCTTAAGTTGAATATTGCTCTTGAGAAGGCTGATCCTTCAGGGAAGCATTAATTTCCTGATTGTTTAGGGCGGCAATGGCAATTCCGGATTTGGTGATAAATTGCCGCCTTGAAAAAATGAAATCAATTGCGGGCTTCATGTCATGGTAACGCCCGCAATTGATTTTCATTTTCAAAAGATTCTGTAAAATCAACAAGATGTTTTTAACCGCAGGAGCCGGGTGAATTTAATATGATTGACGGAAGTAACGGAGCAGAGCACTTTCTTGACCTGATACGGCGTTCTCGAAGGGGAAAGTTCAAGATTTACATTGGTATGATGGCCGGAGTGGGCAAGACGTACCGCATGCTGCAGGAAGCCCATGAATTGCTGAATAACGGCATTGATGTCAGAATCGGTTACGTTGAAACCCACGGGAGGCCCGGGACTGAAGCCATGCTCCGGGGGGTGCCCGTCATCCCGCGTAAAGTGGTTTTTTACAAAGGCAGGGAGATTGAAGAAATGGACCTGGACGCGATTCTTCAAGTCCGGCCCGAGTTGGTTATTGTTGACGAACTGGCTCATACCAATGTGGAAGGGAGCCGCCATCGCAAGAGATGGGAAGACGTGATGGAGCTGCTTGACGCAATATTAATGTGATTTCCGCGATTAATATCCAGCACATCGAAAGCCTGAGCGGCGAAGTGAAGGAGATTACGGGGATTGAGATGAAGGAACGGGTTCCCGACAGGATTTTGCAGGAGGCGGACGAAGTGGTGAATATCGACCTGACGTCCGAGGAATTGATCGGCCGCCTCAAGGCCGGCAAGATTTACCGGCCTGAAAAAATCCAGATTGCCCTGGATAATTTTTTCAGAACGGAAAATATTCTTCAGCTGCGTGAACTGGCATTGAAGGAAGTTGCTTTCCGAGTGGAGAAAAAAGTGGAAACGGAAGTATTCCCGGCAGTTTCTTCCGCCAGAAGGGAAAAGATTCTGGCCTGCATCAGCAGCAATGAACAGACGCCCCGGCGCATCATCCGAAAAGCATACCGGATTTCCTCGCGTTACAGTACGTCGTTTATCGCCCTTTACGTCCAGACGCCAAGGGAGTCCCCCGACCGCATCAATCTGGCGTCCCAGCGCCATTTGCTTAATCATTTCAAGCTGGTGGCCGAACTGGGAGGGACGGTGAAGCAGGTGAGTGCGGAAGACATACCCCAGGCGATCATCGCAACGTGCAGGGAATATCATATTACGGCTATTTGCATGGGGCATCCCGCATTCAAAATGCCCGGAGCCATGTTCAAGATACTGGGATATAAACAATTTCTACGTGTCTTGTCGGAGATGAAGATAGATTTAATCATCATTGCATAAAAAACAGAGGTAAATTTGAAAATAAGGCCGGAGCCGGCTCTTTTCACAGGAAGCAGGCATGAGATTATCATGCTTGTCTTCCCTGAGCGGAACGGATTGTTGCCGGCAGTTTCCATTATAGCCTCCCCGGGGGCGTTTTCCGTTACCATTCCCGGGCGGTGCGGCCCCTTTTATTTTTTTCCGTCTGGTTGTTTGAAAAACAGTCCAATGTTCCGGTCCGCCGCATCTTCGGCAGCACCTTTGTTGAAAAAGAATGTAGAATTCCCGGAGGAGCAGCATTCTTAAAAGTGAAACGATAACGTTCCGTCTTCCATAGAGGAGCGGCGGTTATCATAAACAGAAGGAACAGTTATGAGCATCAATTTGCAAAAAGTCATTATCGCCGTATGTGCGGCCGCAACGGTCAGTGCGGGATTCGCAGCCCGCACCGAGGGGGCCAAACTGCACCGATTCAGCACTACTATCGAAAAAGAGAGGCCGCAGTTGAATGAAGAAACGAAACGGTTGATTGCTTCCTATCGCCGGAATCCGTCCGAGGCTAATCGGTCGGCTTTGAGGAAACAGGTCGGGATTAATTACGACAAGGTCCTTGACCGAAAAAAGGCGAAGCTTGAAGAATTGAAACGAACGGCTCGGCATGCGTCCAAGATACAGGAAATGCAGGAGATCGTGGATGAAATGGTTCAAAACAGGGAAGCGCGCATCGACCAAAGCATGCGGCGTTTCAGTGATCCGCGATTCAGACCAGGTGCCCGCAATGCAGATGGCGGGTATTTGCCGGTGCTCGGAGCTTCCTGGAATGTATCAATTGCATATACTCCGGTTACCAATGAGGATTATGCCAAATTCCTGAAGGCAACGGGAAGGAAGGCTCCTAAGGATTGGGATAATGGCGCCATGCCTGCCGGCAAAGGGAGGCATCCCGTGGTGAATGTTTCCTATGACGACGCTTCTGCCTATTGCCAATGGTTGTCGCTCCAGGATAGGAAAGCCGTTTATCGCCTGCCGACTGAAGAGGAGTGGGAGTTTGCCGCCGGGCATATGCCCAAGGATGCGGATTTTAATTGCGGCGAGAGAAACGGGACATCTCCCGTGGACGCCCATGCCGCGACATCCGGCGCCTGCGGAGCGATTGATATGTGGGGCAATTGCTGGGAATGGACTTCTTCTCCAGTTGAAGTTTCCAAGGCCGTGGCACACGGTAAAACGGTCATGGCGGTGAAGGGCGGTTCCTGGCGTTCGCCGCGGACGAGCTGCAGGACTGAGCGGAAAGGAGAAGGAAGGGAATCTTCTTTCGCTTTCAGTGATGTCGGTTTCCGGGTCGTCCGCGAAGGTTGAGGGGGATTCCATGCGTTTCAGTTTCTTACAGGCAATAGAATCTGGCTGGCAGACCTGATGGAAATTCCGGCCGAATTGGTAGATTTCCCTAGGGAACTGCATTCTTGAAAAGTGAAACGATACCGTTTCAGAAAAAATATCAACCCTCATTGATTATCATGAACAAGCTCATCATTCCTGCAATTATTGGAATATTCGGTCTGGCTCCCGGTACGGTTACTGCCAACGCGGCGGAATCAACAACAACCTCCTTTTCTGTTCAAATACTGAAAAAGAAACCGAAGGCGTTGAAGTACGGCCTGAAACACGGCCTCAAGAAAGGTTTGAAACACGGCCTGAAAAAAGGCAGGATAAACGGCGGTAAAAAATAGTCGCCGCCATCTTATCTGCTGCCGGGCCTGCAGCCCGGCAGCGTTTTCCCATCAATAAGGATGTTTTATCACCTGTAGTGCGGAAACATATCTGACTTCCGTACAGCTTTGATACATTGCCCATCATGTCTTAAAAAGTCAACATATTGAGAAGAAAGGCGTTTTATGGTAAAATGGTTGTTGTGCGGAGCCGCCATGATTTCCGGCATCGTGATCGCGGCTGAGACGGAAAATCGTTCATTCCAGTTTGGAAATTTTGAGGTGATTGCTGTTCAGGATGCTCTTTCAGCGATGCGGTTCGAATTATTCCCGGGTATGCCGGAAGAGGAGTTCCTCCGCTTAACCGGAGGCGGGAGGGTTCCTTCTTCCGTGAATGTTTTCCTGTTGAAACGCGGCGACGGAAAAATCATTCTGGTGGACGCAGGGAACGGAGGAAAACGGGGCGGGATGCTCCGTAAACTTGAACAGAGCGGCGTTTTTCCGGAGAGCGTCGATTTCATTTTGCTCACCCATATGCACGGCGACCACATCGGAGGATTGCTTGGGAAACATGGCGAAGCCGTTTTTTCCAGAGCCCTCGTCTATGTTTCCATGCCGGAATGGGAATTTTGGCAAAATGGTACGGCCGGACCACAGGGAAAACAGGTCCGGAAGGTGTTGCATGCTTACGGCAGCCGGGTGAGAACATTCCGGTTTGGAGAAGAAGTTCTGCCCGGCATCAAGGCTCTTGACGCTTCCGGGCATACACCCGGGCATACCGTTTTTGAGACTGATTCCCTGCTGATTGTCGGAGATTTGCTTCATGCTGCCGCGCTCCAGATTCCGCGTCCGGAGGTTTGCACGATTTACGATATGAATCCGTCCGGAGCGGTTCAGGCCCGGCGGCGCTTTTATGAGTTTGCGGCTTCTTCCCCGAAGCCGGTCGCCGGAATGCACCTGCCGTATCCCGGAATCGGCCGGATAGGAAGGAGTGCGGCGGGATATGTCTATCTGCCCGGAAAATGAGAAAGGATAAAAAAGACACGGTACAATGACGCAAGCAGAAACAGCATGCCCGGATGTCTGGGGAAGCCATTTCCTTGAATACCGGGGAAGGCTTCTTGCCCTGGCCCGGAGGAATTTGAATCCGGTTCTTGCCCGGCGCGTTTCGGCGGAAGATGTGGTTCAGGAGGCTCTGCTGGCAGCCTGCGGGAAAATGGCTTTTTTTGAAAACAATCCGGAGATTCCTGTCTATTTCAAACTGCGGATGATTCTGTTCCAGACCCTTACGGCTATGGAAAGGAAGCATCTGCAATGCCTCAAGAGAGACGCCTGCAGGGAAGTGAATGTGACGGATGACAGCGTGGGGTCCGCTGCCCGGTTGGATTGGAACCGGTTTGCAGATACTGTGACCGGGCCTCTTACCCGTGCCGTCAGGGCGGATCGTTATACATTGCTCCGGAAAGCGGTCGAGGCGCTGCCCGAAAACGATCGGCAGATTCTTGAACTCCGCCATTTTGACGACATGTCCAATGCGGATTGTGCCGAAGTCCTGCATATTGGGCCGAAAGCCGCAAGCATCCGCTATGTGCGGGCGCTGCAGCGGCTTCGGAAGCAGCTGATGGAGTTAACCGAGTTTCAGCCATGAAGGGGAAGATTTCTCTGGAAGATCTGGTTGAACAATTCCTGGATCAGTGCCGTTCCGGCAATGTTCCCGATATTCAGGATTTTGCCGGGGCGCATCCGGAGTTTGCTTCCGAGTTGCTGGCTCTTCTTCCGCTTGTGATGGAGATGGAAGATTGGAGCGTTGAAAAAAAACAGGGAATTATGCCTCCGGTTCACGATTTTCCCGATTTGGAGGGGGACGATTACCGGCTGATTCGGAGACTAGGCAGCGGCGGTATGGGGGTGGTATTTGAAGCGCTGCAATTGTCCCTCAACCGGAAAGTGGCCCTCAAGCTGTTGTCTCCGTTGCTGCTGCAGGATGCCGCCCAACGCAGCCTGTTTGAGCATGAGGCGCATGTGATTGCCAGGCTTCATCATCCCAATATTGTCAGAATTTTCAGTGCCGCGTGCCGTCCGGGATGTTGTTATTATGCGATGGAGTTGATAGAAGGCAAGAGTCTGGACGGATGTGAATTCAGTAATCCGTATGAGATAGCCCGCATTGGCCTCCAGGCCGCCAGGGCGATTGCGTACGCCCACCGCTGCGGCATTCTACACCGCGATATCAAACCGGCGAACCTGTTGCTGGATGAAGCGGGGGAAGTACACGTCAGCGATTTTGGACTTGCTTTTCTGCTTCAGGGGAGAAATGAAGTTATTGAGAAGGAAGGAGCTCAGAGCGGAACGCTGCGGTATATGTCCCCGGAGCGGCTGGTGCATGGAGTCAATACCTTTTCCAGCGATCAGTATGCGTTTGGGGTGACGCTTTATGAGCTTGTTGCAAAATCCCCGCCGTTTCCGGGGCTAGCTCCTGAAGAATTGATGGAACGGATTTGCAGGGAACCGGTTCCGCCGTTGAAGTGCAGCGAACCCGACTTGGCCGCGATTATTAACAAGTGCGTCAGTTTCCGCCCGGAGTCGCGCTATCGAAGCATGGACGAACTTTCTGAAGATTTGCTGCATTTTTTGAATCATGAACCGGTCGGGGCCTCCTCCCCGTCTCCGGCCAGGCGGTTGCAGCTGTGGATGAAACGTAAACCGGCTGTTGCCGTATTGTCTTTGGCTGCGGCCCTGTGTGCGGCCGCTTTCGTTGTCGCGTTGGGCGCCGGTTATCTGCAGACGGCGTCTGCGCTGAAACTGGCGGAAAACAATGCCGCAGTTGCCGATGCGGCTTTGTCACAAGTGTTCACCCGTATTGCGGAGCAGCCCCCTTCACAGAAAAATACGCAGCTGCTTTCAGCTTTGCTGCCCTATTACAGGATGATCGCCAGAGGAAAAAATCTGCCGGAGTCAAAGGTTTGCGAGGCCAATGCCGTCATCGGGGAATGCGCACTGCGCACCGGGAGTTATGCTCTTGCGGAAGAAGCGTTCCGCAACATGATGAAATTCAGGAAAGACGCTTTTCCCGTCAACCAGTTGGCGACGGCTTTGAAAAAACAGGGTAAAGATAAAGAGGCAACGGAACTTTTCCGGCAGGTGGCCGACCGCTTTGCGATGTCGGAGCGGGCGGAGGATCGGTTTGAAACGATCCGCGCGTTGCTGGCTTTGTCCGGTTCTCCGGAGAGTGTTGAGCGTTCCCGGGCGTTCGGAATGTTGGAAACATTGTTGGAGGATGATCCTGACCATCCTGAATACCGTTTTCAATACGCACAGCTTTTGGCCAGAAATCCCCGCCTTTTCCGGGAGAGACGCATTCCCGGCATTGAACCGAATGCAGCCGTGCTGCTCCTCCAGCTTGCCGACGCCCATCCGGAACGGCCGGAATACGGCCTGGCGCTGGTAGAGCTGATGCTGAAGAAACTCCGGTATGCCAGGAATTTCCGGGAACATAACCAGAGGGAACTTGCCGATACGGTGAATCTTTCCGAAAGGCTTCTCGGGCGTTGGCCGAATGATCCGCAGATTATTTCCGGCATGGTCCGGCTGCATGCACGGTATATTGGGGCCCTGCGACGCGAAGGAAAAGATGCCTGGGCCCGAAGGGAAAGCGACCGCCTGCAGGGCATCCTAGAAGTTCTTTTTTACAATCCCGAGATTTCCGATGCCGTGAAAGAAAGCCTGATCCGCCTCCAGCTTCAACGTTTGAAACTGTTACGGCATGACGGCCGGAGTTATGAAGGAGAGGATCTGCGGAAAAAAATCAGCCGGGAGCTGGGCTTTTACCACGGACCGATGCTCCGGGTGTTCCGGGAGGAGTTGGATAAAGCCGGGCCGGATGATGAATCCTCCGTCGGGAAAAGTGAAGATTCCATTATTTTTGAACGCACCAAGCAAGGTTTGTAAATTGTCCGCTTACCGGCACTCAGCAATTTGTTGTGCGAGGGGGAAAGGAAAGCGTCCCGTTCCGAGCGGCGCTGGTGCAGAAGAAGGCGGGTATTTGCCTCCGTTGCAGGCGGAGTGTCAGATGCGTTCCTGATGCATCTTTGTTTTCCGAGCCAGCTTTTTGTTCCAAGGCGCTTCCTGAGATAAATTGCTGTATTCCCTTGTTGACTTCCAGTTGGTGGAACCCATATGCTCGGATGATATATCAAAATTTCAACCATCAACGTTTAATGAGCATGTATAAACACTATTCTGACGGCCGCCGCCGCTTTCTCAAAATGTCCGCCTTATTCGGTACGGCTGCGCTGATTTCTCCGGCCATTGCCCGGGCAGAGGGCGGGGGTGCCGATTCTCCGGAAAACGGCGGCTTTGCCGCCTCCCGGAGCCGGACGCTTGGCAAGGGCTCCTGTGCCTTGGAAGCTTCTCCCCTTGGCTTCGGAGTCATGGGAATGACCTACAACCGCAGCCAGTCTCCCTCGCGTGAGCAGTGCATCCGGCTTCTTCATGAGGCCGTGGAGCGCGGAGTTACTCTTTTTGATACGGCCATCATCTACGGCCCCCTGAGCAATGAACTTCTGGCTGGGGAAGCTCTTTCCCCCTTCAGGGGGAAGATCAGCGTCACTACCAAGTTCGGGCACGAAGTTATTAACGGAAAGGGGACGGGCCGCCAGGACAGCCGCCCGGAAACCATCCGGCGCTACTGCGACGAGTCGCTGCGCCGTTTGAAGGTGGACGCTATTGAATTATTCTACCAGCACCGCTTTGATCCCAGGGTTCCCGTTGAAGATGTAGCGGGAACCATCTCCGAACTGGTCAAGGAAGGCAAGGTGCGGCGCTGGGGCATGTGCGAAGTCACTCCCGGTACAATTCGCAAGGCCCACGCCGTCCATCCCCTGACAGCCATTCAGAGTGAATACCATCTCATGCACCGGGATGTTGAAAACAATGGCGTTCTGGATGTCTGCCGTGAACTGGGTATAGGCTTTGTCCCTTACAGCCCGCTCAACAGGGGATTCCTGGGGGGCTGCATCAATGAATACACGCAATTTGACCCGAACAACGACAACCGCCAGACCCTGCCGCGTTTCACGCCGGAGGCCATGAGAGCCAATATGCGTATTGTCAATATTCTGCAACAGTTTGGGAGGCCGCGCGGCATGACTTCCTCCCAGGTTGCCCTGGGATGGCTGCTGCAAAAGGCTCCTTATATCGTACCCATTCCCGGCACCACTAAACTGTCCCATCTGGAAGAAAACCTGCACACGCTTGATTTTACCTGCTCTCCGCAGGAGTGGGCGGAACTGGAGAACGCCGTAGCCGCCATACCCGTGACCGGAGCACGCTACAACGCGGAACAGCAAAGGCAAGTAGGGCATTAACCCGATTTGTTTGCCGGGACAATGGCAATCGCAACGGCGGCCTCCGCAGAACGTCCGTCAGGCGTTCCATACTTCCGGAATTCCTTGTTGATTCCGTTCTTACGGATTGTCTGAAAAACATTTCCTTCTGAAAGCATTCTGCCGGAAGAAGGGGATGTGTTGTTGCGTGAAGCGAGTAGCCTCCATTTGCCCCTCCCGGCAGCAGGCCCAGGCGTCAGCACCTTCTTCAAATTTTTTGTTTCAGGAAGGAATCCATCCATTCCGGGTTCACCTGTGGCAGAGGTTCGCCTTTGTCATATGCCTCGCAGCACTGGTCGATATACTCCATTTTGATTTTGGAGTATTTCAGTTCCCGAATGCGCGTTTTCATGGCCTGATGCCCTTCCTGCAACATGCGGTAACGTTGGCGCAATGTCGAATTACCTTGGCGAACCAGGTGAAAAAAGCGTTTGATTTCCTTGAGTTTCAATCCAGAATGCTTAAGGCAAGCCAGCCCCGGCAGTTCTTCCATTTCCTTGCGGTGGAAGACACGGCATCCCGCCCCGTTTCTCGGGATGTCCAGGATTCCTTCTTCTTCAAAAAAACGCAGATTGGACGGAGTGGTGCCTGTCAATTCCGAGACTTCCGAAAAGGAAAGGCACATGTCTTTCTGTTTTCCAAGTTCTGATGCGTCTTGCATGAAGACACGACGGCTTTTTCTTAGGCTGCGGGAAACGACAATTTCCGTGTATGGGCGGGGAAGCCGGTTATTATTGCCTTTTTAAGGTACATGGCATTCATTTTCTCAAACTGCATGCGGCCTTCCGTTTTTTCTGGAGTTTCCAGCAGCGCTGTTCCGGTTCCGGTGTATTTCTCATATTCCTTTACATCAAAGGTTCCGGGGGATATGGTCCCCGCGTTTTTCAGCAAGGCAATGATTCTTTTCAACTGTGATTACAGTGAAGGCGCCCATGCGGATATTCTCCGCAGAATGGCGGAAACGAATATGGAGCAGACTGCCGGTTACGGGGAGGACCCCTATTGCGACCAGGCCCGGAAGCTGATTGCCGGCTTGTGCGGCAGAACGGATCTGGATATCCATTTCCTTATCGGCGGGACCCAGACCAATTTCACGGTAATTGCGGCGGCGCTGCGCCCCCATCAATGCGTGCTGTGCGCGGACACGGGCCATATCAATGTGCACGAGTCGGGAGCCGTTGAGGCTTGCGGACACAAGGTTTCCGCCATTCCTTCCCCGGACGGGAAGCTGACGGCCCGGCAAATTGAGGAGGCGTGGCATGCCCAATGGGATGACGAGACCCGTGAGCATATGCCTCAGCCCCGGATGGTTTATATTTCCCAGCCAACCGAATTGGGCACCATTTATTCCAGGAAGGAACTTCAGGAAATTTCCGGAGTTTGCCGCCGGCGGGGGCTGTATTTGTATATGGACGGAGCACGCCTCGGCTACGGCTTGTGCGATGAGGACAATGACCTGGATTTGCCGGCGATTGCCTCCCTTTGCGATGCTTTTTACATCGGCGGCACGAAGGTAGGCGCTCTGTTTGGTGAAGCCCTGGTTCTGCGGCATGAGGCCCTGAAGGAGGATTTTCGTTACATCGCCAAGCAGAAGGGCGGGCGTCTTGCGAAAGGGCGGCTTCTGGGCATTCAGTTCCTGGAGCTGTTCCGCGACGGCCTTTATTTCCGGCTGGGCGCCCATGCGGACCGCCTGGCTGTGATGCTGCGGGATTTTTGCCGTTCCAGAGGGCTGTCGCTTCCCTTTTCCAGCGGAACGAACCAACAGTTTGTCACGATGCCTGATTCCGTTCTGGAGGAGCTGGGGAGGAAATACGGCTTTGCCTATTTGCGCCGGGAGGATGAAACCCACAGCACGGTGCGCTTCTGCATGAGCTGGGCCACCCGAGAGGAAGACGTGCGGGAATTGATGGCGGATATCGCCCGCCTGTGCTGAAATTTCCCTCCGTCCGGCAATGCCGGGAAACTGCGGAAAGGGTCGTTCCCCATTCATTTGCGGAGAAGCATTTTTGTCTTTCCGGGGGGAACCTGTTGAGCCATGATATGGCTATGCCCTTAATCGTGGGACAGGAATGGCGGAGGAGAATTTCCCGCATGCAGTGGCTGCTGAATGCCGTGCTGGCGGTGGAGTGTCTTAGCATGCCTTTTTTTGCCGCCGGGGCGGTAGCTGGGATGGTCTGGTACGGCGGACGCAGGATGGGGGCTGACTGGGGCTGGCTGGCGGGAGGCGCCCTTGCCGCCGCAGGTTTCTTTTTGGCGGTGTGGGGGTGGCTGCGGCTCCGGGGTCGTTTTTTCAGCAGGCGTGATACGGCGGCCTTTCTGGATGAACAGCTTGGGTTGCATGCGGCGTTGAGCGCCGGTGAGGAATGGGGCCATGCCGTGGAGGCAGGGGAAAGCGCGGTACAGGGGAATCCCGTGCTGCGGATACGTTCCGCCTGGTGCCTGGCCTGGCTGGCGGGAGGCGCGGTTCTTATGGCTTGCGGGGCTTTTTTGCCGTTGCCCGCGCCGCAAGCCGTGGGGCAGCTTCCGGATTTGCCGCCCGTTCTGGCCCGGGTGGGGGAGGCCCTGGACCGCCTGGCGGAGATGGAGAGCGTGGATAATAAGAGCCTGGAGCCTTTCCGGGAGCAGTTGGAGGATTTGAAAAGAATGCACCGGAATGAGATGTATTCCCATGCCGGACTGGAAGCGGCGGATGCCCTGAAGGGGAAAACGGCAGCGGCCGTTGCCGGATTATCCAATCAGATGTATCGGACGGATTCCGCCCTTTCCCTGCTGGACAGCCTGAATGGAGCGTCCAGCCCGGAGGCGATGCAGTCCCTTCAGGAGGCGTTGACGGGAATGGAGTCCCTTGCCCTGCAGCCGGGCGGCATCATGAGCCGCCAGCTCCAGGAGCTGAAGGCTTCCCTGCCTTCCCTGCAGATTGATCCGGAGACGGCCCGCCGTCTGCGGGAACAGCTGGAACGGGCCGCCCAGCAGCTGCGGAGCATGTGCGGGCAGTGCGGCATATCCCTGATGGCGTCTCCGGATGACCGTACCGTGATGGAGTCCGGGCAGGGAGAGGGAAATGAACCCGGACGCGGAGGAACGGGGCGTGGACGCGGGGACGCTCCCCTTGCCTTTGAGATGGAAGAGCGTCCCCGGCTTGACACGGTTTCCAGACGGGTGGTTCATGAGGACTTGAGCCGCGCCGCTCTGGGGGAAACTGCGGGGGTGGAGACGGCGGCTCCCTCCCCGGAAGGGGCTGGAAATGGACAGGAACACGGCGGCCGGGGGGCTCGTCCGGCCCGCGGTGGAGATGCCGTGTGGTCTGATTGCCTTACTCCTCAGGAACAGTCAGCCCTGAAGGAAATTTTCAGATAGATTGATTGTTTTCTCCTGAAGGCCGGGAGCGCGTAACCCCCTGCCGCGGTTGTCCCCGGGGAAGCAGGCCGGTCCTGGTAAACAGAGCGTCCAGAACAAGGAGGACGCAGGCACTCCACAGCAGGATGGGACGGAGTTGGAGGCATGTTCCGGGCCTCGGTTCCCGGAAAATGGAGGGAAGGTCCATCCTTTCCCTGCCTCCGGTCCGGTTCACCAGGTCCAGGAAGGCGTTGCCGGATTCAGGCGGCATGGCCCATTCCGGGTCCACCTGCTGGCTGACAGGGCCGAAGGGGATAACGCCGCCGCCGATGCGGACCGCGCCCCGCGCCATGACTCCGTGCGGGAGGGGAAAGCTGCACTGGAATATTCCCGGCTGCAGGTGTTCCCAGATACCGTTTTGTGTACGGGAGCTTTCTTTTCCGGAGAGTTCCAGGGATATTTCCGGCATGCGTTCCGCCAGGCGCGGGATGTTTTCCTCACTGTAGTAAAGGCGAATCCGTAACCGGTCTCCTGCCGTGTCCGCCTGCACGGAGTATCCCTGTGGGGGATTTTTCCTGTTGAGCCACCGGGCCAGGGTTTGGATAAGGTCTCCGTAGCCGTCCCATTGCTGGATGTTTTTTCCGAGTTCTCCCCCCATGGCGAACGTAACGGCGGCCGTCCGTCCCGTCCCCCTGTTCCAGAAGGAGACCAGGGGCGCCGCGTTTCCGTCTTCCGTTACGCAGGCTGCTGTTGCTCCATTCCTTAAATAACACAGGTTATAACCGTCTACGGCAGGGGGCCATTCCGGCTGACCGGCTGCAATTTGAAGCCAGCCGGCCGTGCCGCGCAGGGAGGTGCGTTCCCTGATGAAGGCGGCCCGGGCCACGCTGACGGTTTCCTGTGCAAAGATGCTGGGGATATCCCCCGGGCGGTCGCAGAAAAAGATGCGCCCCCGTCCCAATTCCGCTATTTCCCTGAGCAGTCCGGCATCGGCGCTTTTTTCCGTTCCCAGTGCGATGACGCTTACGGTAGCCCCTTCCTTAACCATTTCTTTCAGAGTTTCCCGGTAGTCGGCAGGTTCTTCGGAATCGTCGGCATCTGCAAAGAGGAGCAGATGCCGTGTTCCGGCCACGGAACGTTGCAGTTCCCGCCAGCCCGCTTTCAGCCCGGCGCCGATGAAGATGCCTCCACCCATGGAGGCAATCCTGGAGACGCTGGATATCATTTTCTTCCTGTTAGGGCCCAGACTGCTTAGCGTGACAATAGGGTGCGGTTCGCTGTCCACGGCGTGGACGGAGATGAGATCCTGGTCGGACAGCAGGGAAATGGTCTGGCAGGTTCCGGCATTGGCCAGATCCATTTTCGTCTTTCCTCCGGGAACGGAACAGGACATGGAGCCGGAACGGTCCAGAACGATGCTCATGGCCGTCATGAGCTTCATCTTGTCCTTCTTCATTTCCATGGAAACGGGGAGCAGTTCGTCAATGGGGGAGGAGAAGTAACCGCCGGAGCCAAAACTATGCCTGCCCCCGCACATGAGCAGGCCTCCGCCCTGTTCCCTTACGTAATAGTCCAGGGCATGCAGAAAGTCCGGCGGGACGGAGGATGCGGAGAGGTTGTTGATGATGACCAGCCCCACGCCGGAGAGGTGGCGGGCATCAAGCCGGTTCAGGCCGGACGGTTGTTGGACGCGGAACCCCTGCGCTTCCAGGAAAGGCGCCAGGGGATCGCGGTCGTAGCCGGAGAGCAGCAGGACGCCGTTTCCTCCCGTCACTTCAAGGAAGCTGACGGCACGGTTATTTTCAGGGATTGGATCGTTTTGCGGCGTTATGGTCATTTCATAAGCGGAACAGCCGGGGGTGGAGAGCCTGTCCGCCAGCCTCACCGTGGCTTTGCCGTTGAGCAGGGTAGCCGTCCCCCGCAGCGGAGCCCCCCCGTTTTTGCTGATTTGCCACGGAACGGTGATGGCCGGGCCGGGAGGGCCTGCCAGGGTTGCCTCTAAAATAAAGGCTTCGCCGGGCCGGATGCGCGCCGGGGTTCGGATTTGTTCTATGCGGATGTCCGCTTCCCGGAAGGTGACGGACAGGCGGTAGTCCACCGGAATCCGGGACTGGATGAGCTGTTCCGCCGCCTGGTCCAGCGGCGTGGTGGGCCAGCCGTCCGTCAACATCAGGATGCGGTTTGTCCGGTTCGGGGACATCAGGGCCATGGTATAGGCCAGGGCCTGTTCCATGTCCGTTCCGGCGGTTCCCCCGGCAAAGACGGGGTCTCCGCGTCCCCGGAGCACGGCGGATTGCGCGAAATCCACCAATCGGACGCGGTCCCCGGCATGTTTGTGCCGTTCCAGAATAGCCTGGATTTCCTCTGCCCCGGCTGCCGGAATTCCCGCCGTGGAATTTGATTGGTCCACCAGCACCCACAAGTCCATGTCTTTGCCGCCCCTGTCAAGGGCAGGCTGAGCCAGGGCCAGCAGCAGGCAGGTCTGCAGGAGGAGGCGCAGGGGGGAGGCCAGGCGCAGACGCCTGTATTTCCAGCCTGCCGCCAGAAGCAGGGGGATCAGGAAGAACCATTCCGGAGTGTTGAATTGAATCATGGGCGCAGGGAGGTGTCTGGGACGGGAGGGAGCCAGGAAAGAATCAGGGCCAGGAACGCCAGCGCCAGCCAGAGGGGGGCCAGAGGGTCACGTTTCATGTGCCGGAGCGCCTCTTCATGGGGCTGGGGAAGTCCTGTGTCAAACGTGGAGCAGTGGGAAAAATCTCCCATCCGGGCGTCGGAGAACCAGACGGAGCCTTGGAACAGGGGCGTTTTCCCTTCTCCGGGGGGGAAGATTTCCACATATCCGGTTTCTTCCGGGAGCCTGCCGTTAAAGACAGTTTCACGGCGTTCTCCCCCCGGCATGGTTTGAATGAGTTTTCCGCCTGCGGGCATGGATAAGAGAGTTCCTCCGGGAAGGTTGCCGTAATGTGTTCCGGGCAGATTCTCCTGTACGGATTGCATAAATCTGCGGGTCATGAGCAGGGGCGCCGGAACGCGGTCCGCATTGGATTTTTCCCAGGGCCAGTTGAGGAAAAGGCGTTTCCCGTCCACCCAGGCCAGGGGGGATTCCCCCTGCCAGAGCAGGACGCCGGCTTTTTCCCCCGGCTTCATGGAACCGATGGAGGGGATGAGCAGGCCGCTCCAGTTCAGCCCGTCAGTCAGCGGATGCCGTTCCGCCGTGACAGCGCCGTAAGATGGCTTGCCGCTGGCTGCAAATATGATGGCCGCTTTTCCGGGGGCCTTGGCGTTTTCCGTTTTTCCCTCCAGCAGGAGGAGGTCGGGATCTGAACCGTCCGGGACGGGGGAGAATCCCGGCAGGCTATGGATGATATTGAGGAAGATTTTTCCGGATTGTTCCGGAATTCCCATGCTGACGGCAACGGGGGCGGGAGCGGAGCGGACCAGCAGGAGCTCATTGTCCGCCGGGAAGGCGTCCGTCGGGAGCCGGAGCACGGCTTTTCCGCATTCAGGAGGGAGGCTGTATTCAAATTCCGTGACAGTTCCTGGATTCAGGAACAGGGAACGCCGGGCAGGAGGACGTCCGCCTTCCGTATGGATGGAAATTTCGCTCCGAAGAGGGGATGGACTATTGTTTTTAACGGCAATCCTCCAATGGCCGGGGCCGGCGGCCTCCACCGGGGTTATTCCCGCAAAACCCGCATTTTCCAGAGGTTTCCCTACACCCCGTGCGGATTGCCCGGCGGGAACCCTCCGGGCAGTGGATGTAATCAGGCGCGTGATGCCCGTTGGTCCGGCAACGGCTGTGGCGGTGCGCAGGACAGGGGCCAGGTCATGTGTTCCTTCGCGCGGCTGCCAGAGATCCAGGGCGTGCAGGGCCTGGCGGGCGGACGGCCCCCGGTAGAGCGGCTGTCCGGAAGCTCTGCTGCCCATGAGAACCCATGTGGCCGGGATTCCGGACCGGAGGATGGCGTCCATGTCTTCGGAAACGGCATTCACGGCTTCTTGACGAAAGGGGGTCATGTTTGCGGAATCATCCAGAATGAAGACTACGGTCTGGCCGGAGCCTTTGCCGGGCCAGGCGGGAGCGGCCAGAACCCAGGTAAGCAGGAGGACGGCCAGAATTTGCATCCAGAAGGAGCGCGATGCGCGCAGCCTGTCCCAGGCATTACCCTCATGGGCCTCCGGAACCAGCGCTTCCAACAGGAAGAGCGTGGCCGTGGCCTGGGTTTTTGTTTTATGCTGGAGGAAATGGATGGCGGTGATGAGGGGGATGGCCAGAAGCGCCCAGAACGCGGTCGTGTTGGTGAAGTGGGGGATCATGGGCTTGGGGGGAGAGTAAAGGGTGCGGGTGCGGTTCAGGAGAGTTCCACGGCCCCCTGCCGTAATGCTTCTCCGGACAGGGCTTCCGTCAGCGTCCCCTTGCAGGGGACGCGGGCAAGAACGGTCTGGCGGCGCAGGCAGGCAGAAATCCAGAGTTCAAAATGGGCGGCGTAGGCGCGGGCGTACCTCCGGGACAGGGAAGGGGTGATGAGCTGGCGGCGCAGGTGGCCGGATTCACAGTTTTTGAGTCTGGCGTTGCCGGCGGGGAGTTCCGCTTCTTCCTGCAGCGTGGGGGCCAGGATGACGGACATCCCTTTTAAGGAGGCCATGGTTTCCAGAAGGTTGTCCGGTTCCCCCGGGTAGAGCAGGTCGGAGATGAAGATTTTCATTCCATTGGGGCGCCAGATGGAAATGGAGGGCATGGATTCATCCGGGGGAAGGCTCTGGAGCTGCGCTTCCCATTGGCCGGAGAGAACATCTTCCTGGTCCAGGGGGATGATACGGCTCCCTTTCACCGCATGAATCTTCACCTGGGCTCCCGTTCCGATGGCGGAGAGCAGGCAAAATTGAAGCAGGCCCCGCGTGCGTGCCGCGCGCTCTTCGTGAAAAAACATGGATTCGGAAACATCTACCGCCACGTCTACCTGCGGTGACAGTTCCGCCCGGAAGACTTTCATGGTGAGCTGGCCGGTTCTGGCGTACGCCGCCCAATGAATATCCCGCGGGTCATCCCCCCACTGGTAGGAGCGGCTTCCCTGAAAGTCGATGGAGTTGCCTGCTCCCGTTCCCTCCCAATGGCCCTGTGTTCCTTTCCAGGCGCAGCAGGAAAAGGGCAGGCGGAGACGGCGCGCCGCCTGTTCGGCGTCCGGCTGGATCACCTGGCTGGGGAAGGGGAAAGAAGTCATGGGGATGGGGGAGAGGCAAAACGGAGGGCAAGAACTATTCCCGTTCCCTGCGGGAATTTCCCGGTTTCTGGAGAGGTTCGGGGGATGCGTTCCGGAATATGTCAATCCAGTGTTTGCTGGTGAGAGCCAGAACCTCTATTCCGGCAGCCAGGTCCATCAGGCTGAATAGGGAAAATTTGCTGAAAGCCGGCAATGTTTCTTGTCTCAAAAGTTCAGATAAATACCCTCCGGGGAGAAGGGGGACGGACAGATTCACGCCCCACAGCACGTTTTGCACCAGGCAGAGGATGAGGCAGATCATGGTGTACGTCAGCAGGGTATTGTTTTTCAGTTTTTCCCAGAACGGTTTCAGAAGCATGGCCGGCATGGTGATGGCGTACCAGC
>OMGX01000257.1_pt1 | contig 32357 bp, 34 predicted proteins | sample 1674381 | NCBI WGS metagenome assembly OMGX01 (sample SAMN05578582, study PRJEB25193) | human gut metagenome | biome: Human Microbiome; feature: human-associated habitat; material: feces | host: Homo sapiens | place: USA:Birmingham | reverse complement strand
TTGATAATAAATCTCTCACATATTCTTTTTCCTGTTTATGTCTCAAAAATCCGTGTTTTGTAATTTTTTTTAAAGAACTTAAGGTTGTATTTACACGAATACTCTGATTAATCAAAAGCCCTAAACTCTTTCTGTTTTCTGAGAGATATCCAAAGCCACTGCTGACTGCTTCTCTTGGTTCACGAAAGCATACTTCCTTTCCCAAAAAGGTGACTTTACCAGATGCAATTTTATCTGCACCAAAAATAGCAAGCATAGTTTCTGTTCTTCCCGAACCTACTAATCCGGAAAATCCCAGTATTTCCCCAGCACGCACTTCAAAACTTACATTTTCCACCTTATTAGCTACCGAAAGATTTTCTACCTTAAGTACTACATCTCCAATTTTTGCATTTCTGGATGGATACATCTGCGTCAATTCTCTTCCAATCATCATATGGATCAATTCATTGTTTGTTACGTCACAAACTCTCCCATGACCTGCATAACGCCCATCCTTAAATACTGTATAAGAGTCGCAAAGTTCAAAAATTTCATTCATGTGATGAGAAACAAAAATGATACTAACCCCTTCCGATTTTAGCTTACGAATCAAACGAAACAGCTTTTCTATCTCTGCAACTGTAAGAACTGCTGTCGGCTCATCCAAAATAAGAATCCTGGCATTTCTGGTCAAACACTTACAAATTTCAACAATTTGCTGATGAGCAACACTAAGTCTGCCTAATTTCTCTTTTGGAGAAATGTTTCCAAATCCTAATTCTTTCAGTTTTTCCCCTGCTTCCTCATTCAGCTTTTTCCAATTGATCAGCTTTCCTTTTTCCGCTAATTTATCAATAAAAATATTTTCTGCAACTGTAAGATCTGGTGCCAACATAAATTCCTGATAAATTACTGCAACTCCTTTTCTTTTTGCATCCAGCGGAGAAGTTACTGTTACCTCTTCTCCATCTATATAAATTGTTCCAGAATCCTTGGTATAGGCTCCGGACAAAATTTTTATCAACGTTGATTTACCGGCTCCATTTTCCCCAATCAAAGCATGAATCTCACCTGGCTTCAATTGTATAGATACCCGATCCAAGGCACGAATGCCACCAAATTGTTTACTGATTTCCTTCATTTCCAAACGATATTTGCTATTTTCCATAAGCACACCTCTATATGAATGGGGCTGTACACACAGCCCCATCCCTTCATTCTGTCATTGACAATAAATTATTCCAATCAGAATCCATACTCGTAATGCTCTTCTACGTTTTCTTTTGTAACAGCAACTGCTTCTGTCATAGTGATATCTTCATAACTTTCCGGATCTGTTCCATTTACAAGAATATCCTGTGCAATTTCCATACCAAGCTCACCGATCTTAACCGGACTATTTTCTCCAATTGCCAGAATTTTGCCTTCTTTTACATAATCATATCCATCTTTACTTCCATCTGCTGCACTGATCAGTTTAACAACTCCATCTTCGCCATAAGTAATACCTGCATTATCAAGAGCTGTCATAGCACCAATCAGCATTGGATCATTCTCTGCCAGAACAAGATTTACATCTGGATTAGCAGTAATCAGGTCTTCTGCTGCAACAAGACCTTCGTCAATTGTCCAGTTGCCCCAACCCTGTCCTGTAATCTCAAATTTAGCCTCTTCATTCACTGCTTTACCAGAACTTACAATAGATGCTTCCATCTCTTCTGCTGCTTTCCTCGCCTCTTCTTCTGTGCATCCAGTTCTCTGCATGATAATTCCAGCAAACATACCATCTCTTCTCTGTGTGCCTGCAATAGAGCCAGTATTTCCACTAAGAAGAACTGCACTGATTTCTTCATCTTCTGCAAGCGTTTCTGCATAGAACTTACCTACTTGAAGACCATTCTGCTCGTTATCAGAATATACAGTAGTTACCTGCATGCTCATATCATCTACACCAGAATCCAGATTGATGACTGGAATCTGTGCATCAGATGCAACCTGCTGGCTTGCAGTAGCTGCACTTGGATCTACACAATCCAGGAAAATCAAATCTACATCAGAGGCAACCAGTGTTTCCATATTCTCCAGTTCCTTTGTAGTATCGTTGTTTGCATCCAATACTGTGCACTCCCAACCAAGCTCTTCACATTTCTTACTTACAATATCTCCAATTGCAGCATAATAAGAACCATTCGCTGTTCTAAGAGCAAATCCAACAGAAAAACTGTCATCTGCTGCAAAAACTGTTACTGGTAAAAGTGATGCTGCCATAACACCCGCTGTCATAACTGCTGTTAATTTTTTTGTTGATTTCTTCATGTTTTTTCCTCCCAATACATAAAATTTGTGTTTCTTTTTAGAAAGCTTTCTCCCTGGTTTCAAAAATGATTGTTTTTGATTGTTTTTCCCTTCTTTTCTTCTGTATGAGCACATATTATCATAATTATTTTCTATTTTCAAGTCTTTTTTGTGATATTTTTATTGTTTTTGCATATTTTTTGTTTTTATATGCCTCGCATTTTCAAAAAACAATCATTTTCAATCATTTTTATATTGACAAAACCAAATCTCTGAATTATAATCCTAGTATATTAAACATATCTTAAACTCATTCCGCATAACGATCATAAAAAAGCAATTGTCATCAAATTATAATATGTATTAATTCATACATTAAAATATACAAACCACATGAAAGGAGTTTTCACTATGACTCATGCAGAAATCTTAGCAGCTGTAGACCACACCCTGTTAGCACAGGAAGCAACCTGGGAGGATATCAAAATTATCTGTGATGATGCAATTCATTTTGGAACCGCATCTGTATGTATCCCCCCTTCGTATATCAAACAAGCAAAAGAATATGTCGGAGATAAACTGACACTCTGTACAGTAATCGGTTTTCCCAACGGGTATAACACAACTGCCGTAAAGGTATTTGAAACAAAAGATGCCATCGCAAACGGTGCAGAAGAAATTGATATGGTCATCCCTGTTGGAATGCTGAAGGCAAAAGAATACGATTTCATTTTAAATGAAATTAAAGAGATTAAGGCTGCCTGCGGCAATCTTATACTGAAAGTAATTATAGAAACATGTCTTCTTACAGAAGAAGAAAAAATTAAAATGTGTCAGCTTGTCACCGAAGCAGGTGCTGATTACATAAAAACCTCTACAGGTTTTTCTACCGGCGGTGCTACATTTGACGACATCAAACTTTTTACAAAACATGTAGGATCTGATGTAAAAATCAAAGCTGCTGGAGGTATTTCTTCCTTTGACGATGGCGAAAAATTTATTTCTCTTGGTGCTTCACGTCTCGGTACAAGCCGCTTGATAAAAATCGAAAAGGGAACTCTCTAAGATTATAATTCGGAAGGTAAAATATATGTTAGCGGTTGAAAGACAAAAAATAATTCTTGAATATTTGAAAGAACACAACATTGCAACAACAAAAGAATTAAGCATACTTACCGGAGCCTCTCTTGCAACTCTGCGTCGTGATCTTAATTCCATGGATCAGGAAGGTCTTCTGATCAAAACACATGGGGGAGCCCAAAAAATCCAAGAAAAAATTTCAAATCCCAACTACTCACCAGCACATTTGGAATCTGATTCCTTCCTGGAATTAAAAAATGCCATTGCCAAAAAAGCCGCTGAACTTATACAGTCCAACGATATCGTATTTATCGGTGCCGGAATGACCTGTAATCTCCTATGCCACTATCTGAATAACAGTGATAAGGAAGGAATTACCGTTGTTACTACAAACGTCACAGCAGTCATGGCTCTGGCATCAAATCCCCGAATTTCTATTTTACTTCTTGGGGGAAATATACACGTCGGTACTAATCATGTAGAAACCTTAGATGAATATACCGTACAGTCTTTGGAAAAATTATATTTTGACAAAGCATTTTTCACTGTTGATGGAATCGATCTGAATTATGGATACTCTATTATCAATAGGGCACAGCTTCCTCTTTATAATCACCTGATTGAAAATTCCAGTCAGATCTATCTCCTTGCGAACAACGGGAAATTTAACCTCAGAACATTTACTTATTTGTGTGATATGGATTCAATCCCCAATATCATAACCAATAATACAGTCGAAAAATCTTATCTTACATATTATAAAGAACACGGTATACACGTTTTTACTGTATGATATAATTTTCTGTATAAAATATTCTTTTCAGTAAGGCAAAAAACAGTGCTCCTGGCTCTCACTGTATCACAGTGCAGAGCCTTTCTTTTATCATGCATTTCCTATTACATATCTTTTATATTTAATCCTCTCTTTTCCATATAACATACCTCTCTAAGAAAAAAGACACGGCTGAAACCGTATCTTTTTTGTAACCATATTACTTTATGATACTCTTCCATTTTCCATTTTATACACCACATCTGCCACATTCATGGTGGATTTCCTGTGGGAAACCAGAACTACCGTCTTCTGGTCCGCCTCCTCCTTCAGGGATTTCAAAATGATACCCTCGTTCAGGGAATCCAGATTGGAGGTTGGCTCATCCATCAGGATAAACGGCGCATCATGGAGAAAAGCCCGGGCAATCCCTATTCTCTGTTTTTCGCCACCGGAAAGAGTATCTCCCAGTTCTCCAACCTCTGTATCATAACCATTAGGAAGACTCATGATAAAGTCATGAACAGATGCTTTTTTTGCTGCTTCCATAATCTCTTCTCTGGAGGCCCCCTGCTTTGCCACTGCAATATTTTCTGCTATGGAATCATGAAACAGATGAGTTTCCTGGGTCACATAACTTTCTGTATCACGAAGCCGGCTGGTAGGGATATTTCTTACATCTTTTCCATTTACAAGTATTTTTCCGGAATCCACATCCCAGAACCGCATGAGAAGCTTTAGTAAAGTAGATTTCCCGCTTCCACTGACACCATGAATTCCCACAATCTTTCCTGGCATGATCTTAATAGAGTAATCGTTCAGAATGCTTTCGTCCTCATAAGAGAATGACACACGAGAAGCCTCTGCACCAGAAAAACTATTTCGTCCGGCTGCTGCCAGAGCGTTCTCTCTGTCTGATGTCTGAAAATCACCTTCTTCCTCTGAGATTTCCTGTACCAGCGGCACTTCCTCAAGCAATGACAATACTCTCTCTCCACTTGCCAGTGTCTGATTCAGATTATTTGACAGACTGGACAATGCAACTACCGGACCGAAGGAGCCCATCATGGCTATGGTGCAAAGAATCACCCCATCAAACCCGATTTCCTGTTTCCCATACAAGTATAAAGTAAAAAACAGCATTCCAAAAGATGCCAGAAGGATTGTCAGATTTGTCACCGATCTCTGACCGCCTTCCATACGGCTTAGCTTTTTCTGCATTTCTGCAAGCTCCAGCGATTTTTCTTCCATCTGTTTTTCCCTTTTTTCGCCCTGACCGTACTGGATCGTCTCATCAAGTCCACGAAGGGAATCCAGTACAAAGCTGTTCAGCTCTCCAAATTTTGACCGGAATTCCATTCCGCTGCTGCTTCCCCGGCGTCCATTCCATAAGGGAATCACAGCACCGACGATCACATACGCACAAAAAGCAAAAATACCGGTTTTCCATTGATAACTCCCCATAAAGATCACCATTGTCAAAGATGTCAGAACTGCAATGGCAATGGGCGATATGGTATGTGCATAAAAAACTTCCAAAAGTTCGATATCTGTAGTGATGATTGAGATCAGATTTCCCTTATCCCGGCCCTCAAGCTTTGCCGGACAAAGCTTCCGAAGAGCTGCAAAAACCTTATGTCGGATGATTGCCAGAAGCTTAAACGCAATAAAGTGGTTGCAGTACTGCTCTGCATAATGCAGAACTCCCCGGCAAACTGCCAGAACTGCCATCAGGATAAATATATTTTCTGCTGTCAAACCGTAAAGTACACTTCCCCCTATACCGGAAGAAAAGTTAAAATTCATCCCTTTCAGAAGAGTCTGTCCTGCCAGTATGGTCAAAAAAATTGCACACAAATAGCCCGCTGTCCCAAGAAGGATTGCCAGCAGCATAATATGAAGAAGAGGCTTCACAAGACCGATCAGGCTTCCCATGATCTTCAGCGCGCTTCTGCGTGTTGTCAAAAGATCCGGTTGTCCAGATGTCTTATTTTTATTCCCTGCTGTCATCTTTCATCCTCCCTTCTCTGTCAGGATTACAATAATTTTCCAGATCCATCTGGCTTTTATAAAGCTTTGCATAATCTCCATCAAGCTCCAGCAGCTGATGATGGTCTCCCTGTTCACGTATCATTCCATCTTTCATCATATAAATGCAGTCGGACTCCACTACATTTGCAAGCCTGTGAGAAATCAGAAGAACCGTTTTGGTTCTGGCAAGCCCGCGGATCACATCCATAATAAGCTCTTCACTTTCTACATCGATGTTGCTGGCAGCCTCATCAAAAATATAAACCGGTGAATCATGAAGCAGTGCTCTGGCAAGAGCAAGTCTCTGGCACTGGCCTCCGGAAAGATTTTCCGCACGTTCCAGAAGCTCTGTCTGAAGCCCCTTCTGTGTATCCAGAAATCCCATAAGATTGACCCTGGAAAGAACTTCTCTCATTTCAGTCTCTGAAGCATCCGGCTTTGCCATACGGAGATTTTCTTCCACCGTTCCTTTAAAAAGATAGCTGTTATGACGAACTAATGTAATATTTTTCATAAGCGAAGGTTCTGAGATCTCCGAAATATCTATTCTATTGATCGCAACAGAACCTGTAAATCCCTTGTTTTTTCCTGCCAGAATTCCTGCAATGGTGCTTTTTCCGCATCCCGATTCTCCCACAAGGGAAATAAAGGATCCGGCTGGCATATAAAGATCAATTCCTCCAAGGATTTCTCTCTCTTTTTCATAAGAAAAATGTACATCCTGAAGCCGAATCTCTATTTGATCCTTATCCAGTTCCCGGCTGCCCTGTTCCGGTTCCGGCAGATCCAGTATGGCAAAAATTTTGTCGCTTGCTGCCATTCCGTTCATGGCAATATGAAAAAAGGACCCCAGAAGCCGCAGCGGAATAAAAAATTCCGATGCCAGTAAGATTATTGTCAGGGCCCCTGCAAAGTTCAGCTGCCCTTTAAGAAATTCTGATGCCGCCACGATCATTCCTGCAGCCGCACCGCCATAGGCCACAATATCCATTACACTTGTAGAATTCAGCTGCATAGTCAGAACCTTCATGGTAATCTGACGAAATCTCTGGGCTTCCTGATCCATTTCCTGTGCTTTCTTTTCATCTGCCCGATAGATTTTCAGAGTCGTCAGCCCCTGAAGATTTTCCAGAAAAGAATCTCCCAGTCCTGTGTAAATACTCCAATATCTGTTTAAAAGTTTTTTTGCCAGCTTCTGTACTGCAACAATAGAAACCGGTATCAACGGCACGCAGATCAGAAGCACCAGACTTGCCCGGAAGCTTACCCGCATCAGCACCAGAAACAAAGTTACAGGTGCCAGAAGGCTGTAAAAAAGCTGAGGCAGGTATTTTCCAAAATAAATTTCCAGTTGTTCCACGCCTTCTGTACAGACCTGCATGACTTCCGAAGTAGAAACCTTTTCGGAATAAGAAGCTCCAAGTCTTCTCATTTTTTCATATATTTTTTTTCGAAGAATCTGTTTTACCCCTACACTGGCCTGATAGGAAGCTCTGGCTGCCATTCTTTCACAGACAAAACGTGCTGCAACGCAGATTACCAGAATCAAAACAGTCTGCCCTGCATGGATTCCTCCATCCATACCGGAAAACGTTGTTGCCTGCGCCAGCATAGCTGTAATGGCAAATACAGCTCCAATCTGTGCCAGAAGTGAAATCCACTGCCAGAATATATTGTATATAATGTATTTTTTTGCGTGAGACAAAAGTCCCACCAGTCTTTTTTTTATCATTCTGCAAATTTTCTCCTGTTATTTTTCTGACCGACTACTGATCTGTGTTTGCAGGAATCGTGCGTATCCTGTAAAAAAAATAAAAAAGATGAAACACCCAGACAGCTGCCAGACAAATCCTTCCTGCAGGTACATCCTCCATTAAAAGAAATCCTATTCCCATAATCCCGGAAACCATTGCCACGATCCGGAGCTTTGTGTTCATAGTCATTGCCCGTTCCTGTACAAAGCTGTCCAGATGTTTTTTGTACAGCTTCGTCCCGACAAACCAGTCGTGAAGCTTTCGGGAACTTTTTGCAAAACAAAAAACAGCTGCCATATAAAAAGGCACTGTCGGCAAAAACGGAAGTATAATCCCCAGGGATCCCAGTCCCAGACATAAAAATCCAGGAACCATCCAGAATAATTTTGTTATTTTCTTCATTTCAAGAACCTTTCTGCAGCAAATTAATTCCTGTTTTGTGGGCTTCAGGAAGCTGCTGTGATATACTGTCTTTTCGATAGTATGTTTCAACTAACTTATGGATAAGTATACTTCAGCTAACTCATCTTTGTCAATTACTTTTTGGGATTTCCTGAACACCTGCACAAAAAACCGCCTTTCCGGAACTTACCGGAAAGGCGGTTTACTTTTTTACACAATCGCTACTTTTATAACGTGATCTTCTCTGTTTTCAAAAAGCTTATATGCTTCTTCAATCTGTGCAAGAGGATATTTATGCGTAATAAGAGGCGTGGTATCGATTTTTCCCTCCTGGATCAGCCGAAGGATTTCCTCACAGTCGCATCCGTCCACCCCGCCTGTCTTAAAGATCAGATTCTTCCCGTACATATCCGGAAGAGGAAGGATCTGCGCTTCGTCATACAGCGCTACCACTGTGACAACAGCATTCGGTCTTGCACATTCCCATGCCATACGGAAAGTATCTCCGGCTCCTGCCGCTTCTATGACCACATCCGCGCCGCCATGTTCACTGTGTTCTTTCACAAAGTCCTGTACATCTTCCGGCTCCACAAGAAGCACCTGGGGATAATGTTCTTTTACAAATTCACGGCGTTTCGGATCTTTTTCGCATACAATGATCCTTTTAGGGTTTTTAAGCATAACACAAAGCAGAGTACAGATTCCCGTAGGACCTGCGCCCAGAAGAAGAACTGTATCCTCCTCTTTGATCTCAGAGATCCGCGCAGCCCAGAATCCGGTTGCCAGAATATCTCCCACAAAAAGAGCCTGCTCGTCTGTCACTTCATCCGGGATCCGATCCAATCCCTGGTCAGCATAAGGAACCCTCACATATTCCGCCTGTCCTCCATCGATCCGGCAGCCCAATGCCCATCCACCATCAGGATCCGTACAGTTATTCACATATCCTTTTTGACAGAAAAAACACTCTCCGCAAAAGGTTTCTACATTTACCGTTACCCGGTCTCCAGGCTTCACTGTTTTTACCGCAGAACCTGTACTTTCCACAATACCGACCATCTCATGCCCCACCGTGATTCCGGGTACTGCTCTGGGAACAGATCCATGCTTGATATGAAGATCACTTGTACAGATACTTGCCATTGTCACACGAACGATTGCATCTCTGTCATCCTGAAGAACCGGTACCGGTTTTTCCCTGAGTTCAAATTTACCTTTTTCAACATATGTATAAGCCAGCATATTTACCTCCATTGTATCTGTCATTGATTATAATCTCTATATGTATATTATAATCGTCTCTGGCTTTTCTACAATACTTTACTTCCATTTGCTGTAAGCTTAAATCTTGTCCCCAGAAGTTCTGCTGCCTTTCTGCACATCATCATTCTTCCAAGAAAAATCTCAAAGTACTCATACATAGTACAGATTTCTTCATCAATCTGCAGATTTAATGTAATAAGATGCTTTTGCGCATTTACCTTTACTGCCGCACTTGTCACTGCATAATTTACACGATCATGCTTATCAAAACTTGCCTTATCTTTATTTCTTACACGGTTTCTTCTGACGTCAGTTTTATCTGCCAGGATCAGCGCGGCAGATACGGCATCAACCGCTTCTCCTGTAGCTTCATCATGATTTCCAATAGCAGACATAAGAATCACTCTGTCCTCCAGGGGGAATTCCAGTTTTTCCAAAATAAAGTTTGCAAGAATTGCCCCATATTCTCCATGGTTCTTTCTGTTGATTACATTTCCGATATCATGCAATGCGCCTGCAATCTCTGCCAATTCGATTTCATGGTTAGAATATCCCAGCTTTGTCAAAATCATACCTGCCCGTTTTGCCACAATGGCACAATGCTTTTCTGAATGATCGGTATATCCAAGGATACCCAGATTTTCATTTCCTTTCTTTAAAAAAGCTTTTACTTCTTCATTTCTTAATATGTCTTTATAATCCAAGTTTTCCGCCTTCTTCTATACTATATTTTATAAACGGCGAATCGCATCCATTGCCAGAGAAGATCTCTCACATTCCTCCGGCAGCAATGTGATCTGCCAGCATAACGGACTCCCTTTCATATGTTCTGCTGCATAACTGAGTCCATTGGTGCGGTCGTCCAGATATGGTCTGTCAATCTGATTGGGATCGCCTAAAAGAATTATCTTCGTATCCTTTCCTGCACGTGTGATAATTCCCTTTATCTGCGCCGGAGTCATATTCTGTGCTTCGTCAATCACCAGATACGTTTTTATCAGGGATCTCCCTCTGATAAAGGTCAGCGCTTCTGTCTGGATCACTCCCCTGTCAAAAATCTCCTGTATCTTATCACTGAGCTCCTGTTCATTTAAATATCTTTCCTTATCATTGGAATCTACCAGCTGCTCCAGATTATCTATGATCGGCCTCATTAAAGGAGAAATCTTTTCCTGCTCATCTCCGGGAAGAAATCCGATATCGGAATCAAACAGTGCATTCGGTCTGCAGATAAGGATTCTCCGATACTCTCCGGATGGATGATTCATCAGCTTTTCCAGACCGACTGCCAGTGAATAAAAAGTCTTACTGGTCCCCGCCATTCCTTTTACAATCACAAGAGGTGCTTTCTCTGCCGGCTGCATCAATGCTTCCTGAAGAAAATACTGTCCTACATTTCTGGGACTGACACCATACGGTGCAGCTTTTTTATACTCAAGTTTTCGTATCATCCCCTTTTCGACTCTTCCCAACTGAGTCTTTTTTGAAGACTGATCTGCTTTTAATATAATAAATTCATTTTCAAACAATTCCGGGCAAATACTTTTTCCATTTTCATCACAGCAATAAACGTTTTGTACAGGAATACCCTTTTTCTTAAATTCTTTAAACAATTCTTCCGGAACAAAAACTTCTTTTCGCCCAAGATACTGTTCTTCATGTCCGGCAACCTGCTCCGTGGTAAAATCTTCTGCCTGAATACCAAGAAGCTGGGCTTTTATACGTAAAAGAATATCTTTTGTTACAAGAATCACCTGTTCTTCTCTTTCTTTTGCCAGGCCCACACAAATCTTCAGAATCCTGTTATCAGATTTATATTCAGGCAGATCCGAAGGCAATTCAACATTACGATAATTTTTTTCTACACGCAGTATACCTCCCTGCTCCGTCTCCACACCTTCAATCAGATTACCTTTCCCTCTGTATGTTTCAAGAATACGAATCGCTTTCCGTACATTTGCGCCTTTTTCCCCTTCATCCTTTTTCAGATTATCAAGCTCTTCCAGTACCGTCATTGGCAGAATCACTTCATTTTCTTCAAAGCACTCAATGGCATACGGCGCCTGAATCAGGACATTAGTATCAAGTACATACGTTTTTTCCATAAAAAGCTCCTTCTTACATATTTAAAACTTTACAATGTGAAACCTGTCTCCGTTATAAAATTTTTTATATGTTATCACTATATCGTATAATCTAATGGTCTGTTATTATAAAATTCATGTAAAGAACAAAGCAGCCAGCCTGTTTCCATAGGCCAGCTGCTTAAAATCTTTTATCCTGTATTTAATTATTTAACACTCTGTAATTCTCTTTTTTATCATACTCTTTATGGATTCATATTCATTTCATTCTTTATATAATACAAATGCTTCATAAGGTCTCAGAACAGAATTTCTGTCAAATACCGTTCTTCCCAGATTTGTGATCAGACACTGCGCGCCTGCAAATTCTTCCGGAATATCCATTTCTGCATTCTGATCACTGAAATTGCAGACTGTCAGAAGCTTTTTCTGATCCAGTTTTCTTGTATAAGCAAAAATTTTATCATCATCACGGCAAAGAGCCTCAAAATCTCCATAAACAATGATATCTTTTTCTTTACGAAGGCGGATCAGTTTCTGATAATAATGAAAAACTGAATCCGGATCACCCAGCTGCTGCGCTGCATTGATTTCCTTATAATTGGAATTTATTCTGATCCATGGTTCCCCGCTTGTAAAGCCGCCCTGCGCAGAATCATTCCACTGCATAGGCGTCCTTGCATTGTCACGGCTTCTGAGCATCAGGCATTTCATCATATATTCAGGTGTCATAATCCCTGCTTCTGTCAGCTCTGTAAAGAAATTTATGCTTTCAATGTCACGATAATCTTCCAGTTTATCAAAGTACGCATTGGTCATTCCAAGCTCTTCTCCCTGATATACATACGGAGTTCCCTGCATCATGTGCAGACAGGTTGCCAGCATTTTTGCAGATGTTTCTCTGTAGGCAGGGTTATCATTTCCAAATCTGCTGACACTTCTTGGCTGATCATGATTTCCCAGAAACAGGCTGTTCCATGCCTTTCCCTGCAGTTCTTCCTGCCATTTGATCATGGTCTTTTTAAAATCCCTGAAGTTAAATTTTGTCGTTGTCCACTTTCCATAATCACCGCAGGCATCTTCTACATGCTCAAACTGAAATACCATGTTTAACTCATTCCGATCTTCTCCGGCATACTTCTGCGCTTCTTCAATGGTAACACCGGAAGTCTCACCAACCGTCATTATATCATACCTGGAAAGCACTTCTTTATTCATTTCCTGCAGAAATTCGTGGATTCTCGGGCCATGCACACAATATGGATTAAAATCCCCATAAAGCCCGTTCTTAACCTCTCCATCCGGAAATGCCTGATTTTTTGAGATCATACTGATAACATCCATTCGGAAGCCATCGATCCCTTTTTTACACCAGAAAGTCATCATATCATAGACTTCCCGGCGCACCTTTTCATTTTCCCAGTTAAGGTCCGGCTGCTTCTTTGAAAACAGATGCAGATAATACATCTGCTTCTTCTCATCATATTCCCATGCAGAACCGCCGAATACTCCGCCCCAGTTATTTGGTTCTTTTCCGTTGACCGGGTCTTTCCAGATATAATAGTCACGGTACGGATTATCCTTGGATTTACGGCTTTCTATAAACCAGTTATGTTCGTCAGACGTATGATTGACTACCAGATCCATCAAAACTTTAATGTCCCTTTTATGTGCCTCTGAAAGCATTTCTTCATAATCTTCCATAGTTCCGTAGTCTTCATATATCCTGCGGTAATCCGAAATGTCATATCCGTTATCGTCCTGAGGAGACTCAAGCATTGGCGAGATCCACAGCACATTTACACCAAGTTCTTTCAGATAATCAAGCTTTTCTATAATTCCTTTAATGTCTCCAATGCCGTCTCCGTTGCTGTCTTTAAAACTTTTTGGGTAGATCTGATAGACTACGCTTTCTTTCCACCATTTTTTCTCCATGTTGAGCCTCCTGTTATTTCCATATTTATTTTACTTCACTGCACCAGCTACAACACCATTCATGATCCATTTCTGACAGAAAATATAAATATCTGTCCTGTTTCCTTTTGGTAGTTTTACTATAAATCAGATTTCCCTGTAAAATCAATAGGTTTCTCGAGAAACTAACATTCTATCTAAACATTATCCAATGATTTTATGCATATTGAACAAAAGAAAAACTCTGTCATTCTCTGACAGAGTCTCTCTTAACCAGATACACCGGACTTTTTACGTTCATTTCTTCCAATGTATCTCCCTGTATTAATTTCATAAGTCTTTTTAAAGCAATATGTGCCTTTTGCGAAACATCCTGATGAACAGTGGTCAGTTTGGGACGTACCAGGCTGGCATAAATGCTGTCGTCAAATCCGGTAACCGATATCTGATCAGGAATGCTGATCTTATGATCTACAAAAAAATTAATTGCCTCTATTGCGGAAAAATCAGAAGAAAACGCAAGTGCTTTTGCTTCCAGAAAACGAGGGAGTAATTCTTCATATTCATGAAGTCTTTGCATTCTTTTACTGGACACCACCATCAGACGAGACTTACTGCAAAAGCGTCCTTTTTTTTCCATTGCCTGTTTAAAACCCATCCATCGATAATAGTCACTGTCCTTGCCTGTTTCTGAAATAAACAGCGCTTTATGATATCCACAGCTGTCCAGATATTCTCCAATCTGATATCCACCTGAATAATCATCTACACCTACATTCTGAAAATCATAAGCCCCTTTGGGATATGTATCGATCAGGATCATCTTTTTATTCAGCTTTCGGGACAGCTGTCTGTAACGTTCTTCATCATAGCCAAGAACGATCAGCCCCTCCACATTCCATCTGGACGCAATATCAACTACATTCTGAATATCTTCCCCGCCTATGAGCATAACATAATAACCCTTTTCTTCCGCTTCCATCTGAAGGGTTCCTATCAGCTCTCCAACAAAAGGATCCTGTAATGCCTGCATTCCATGCGCACGTTCAAATCCCAGAACAGCGCCAATGATCTTTGAGCCATGACCTGACAGCATCACTGACCCCATATGCGGCACATAATTCTGTTCTTTCAGTATTGCTGTGATTTTATCTATCGTTGCCTGAGAAACCCGTTTTGTATTTCCGTTGATAACGTTTGATACCGTTGTCCGGCTGACCCCTGCCATATCTGCAATATCCTGAAGACGGATCATCTGTTCACTCTCCTCTTTTCTATAAGCTAATCTGTTTTGTTCTCATGATATGTTCTTCTGTATTTTCTGTCAATCCAATTTTGCTTGTTCCTGTATGCTTCAAATTAGTTTATAACTTTTACCCATGATATTTTCCTCCAAACTTAGATTCTCTGTTTTACAGAAATTGACTGCTGGAATATATTTTTTAGTACGAAAAAAGCACCTCTCAGATTGACTCTAAGAAGTGCTCTTGTTTCATTCCCAAACCCGTGTCCTTTCACTCAAAATTTGTCATCTTATGTCTGAACGTCTCTGTGATTCACCTTTTCGCAAGAATCTGATCCGCAAATCTTTTCTTGTCTGTGCCATATAAAGTCCTTCTTCAAATAAAGGAAGGACTACTATATAATTCATTTTTATTCTACAAATCTGACAGTAAAATTCGGTCGTATGCGCCATTTTTCTTATCTTCCGGGTGTGGCTCCAGTCCAATAATCGTAATATCTTTCTGATCCGGACCGTAAACCCAATACATTCTCATTGCACCACTGGTTTTATTTTCCAGATAAGATTGCCACACTTTCATTCCATAACGTCTGGATAATGGCTCTATTTCATGGGTTTGAAGACTCGGATAACCCGGATCAGCCGACAACAGCTTTAAAGCCTTTCCCCATTTTTTATACAACTGTTCTTCCTTCTTTTTTATATTTCCAGAATGATATTTCTCCTGCAGATTTAGCCAAAGTTCCTGCATTTCAGGAATTCCCATTCGTATATTAAAGTTCATATCTTATTCCTTTTAAAAATCTGACAGGTCGATAGCTGGAGAAACATCACCTCTCTTAAAGTTACTTACTGCACGATCCATATCTGCCAGAGTTCTGGCTGAAATGCTCTCTGGCACTGCCAGTTCCCGAGGTTCCAGAATAATGCAGCCATTTCCGTATTCTTTTACGTTGTAATACTGATAAGCAGCTCCTCTGAGGGTAATCCTTTTTTTGTTATCCAGATGGGCAACATAATCCTTCATTGCTTCCATTATCAACACCTCCCTATTTAAGCATTTTGGTGGGAAATCCCACCTTTTATTATTATAATACGCTTTTCTATATTTTCTGTCAATCTACTTTTACTTATTCCTGATACTTAAAAGTATTCATACACTGGCAGACGACAGATAAGGTATCTATAAAAACCCGCATTTGCTCTCATTTATTCGATACTCTAGCTCATTCTTCATCCGGTTTCTTACATCACGCATCGTCCTAACAGAAATTCCCTGATAAGCTTTGTCCCTCGCTCCACCAGTTTCTTCCTCTATTCAAGAATATTTTTGTTATGAATCGCATGTTCCAGTTATTTTTACATGTTGGCTTTCAGTTCTTCCAGTGACATGGATTCATATTTGGGATTTTGCTCTGCTCAATTTCCTGTCCTCCTTCTTTTCTATAAATAAAAAGAACCTGTCTTCTCATAAATGCCGATTTCTGAATATAAAAAGCACCTCTTAGATCAACTCTAAGAAGTGCTCTTGTTTCGATTTTATATTTAATTTTAGTACAGCTTTGCTCCTGCCGGAATTCTGTCGTCTACCATCAGCAGATTAAGTCCTTCATGACCATCTTCCTCATGTACTGCAGAAATCAGCATACCACAGGAATCAATTCCCATCATTGGTCTCGGCGGTAAGTTTGTGATCGCAATACAGGTTTTTCCAACTAGTTCTTCCGGCTCATAATACTCATGAATTCCGCTTAAGATTACACGATCTTCTCCGCTTCCGTCATCTAATACAAACTTCAGAAGCTTCTTAGACTTCGGAACTGCTTCGCATGCTTTTACCTTCACTGCTCTGAAATCAGACTTGCTGAAAGTTTCAAAATCAACAAATTCCTCAAACAGAGGCTCCACCTTCACCTTGGAAAAATCAATTTTTTCCGCTGGTTTTTCTTCGGTTTTTGTTTCAGGCTTAGATGCTTTTTTGTTCTCTGCACCACCAAGAGTCTTCATTGTCGGGAAAGATTTCACGTTTTCTTCATGATTCTTCGGGATGCGTCACTGTACTATTTTTTCTAAATTTATAAACCTTATAATTACTTCACTATTCGTCATTATTAAATTATCTTTGTTGTCAATTTGCTGTAAACCAAACAAATTGTTGTCATCCGTTTTACTAAGCACTTCTCAAAAAATATCTAATTTTGCTGCTAAATTCTCGAATGATTCTTGTTTCTTTTCTTCTGTTGCTTCCGCATAAATGTCCATCGTTGTTTCAATGTTTCTATGTCCCATAATGGATTGAATAACTTTTAAATTTGTTTCATTTTCGCAAAGTCGTGTACAAAAAGTATGTCTCAGATGATGGCAAGAAAAATTAGGTAGTATAATAGGATCTCTGCGTTCTTTTTTAGCTCGCACCACTTCGTCTGCATTATAACTATTTGCTATACGCTTAATCGTATGATTGACTGTTTGTGGATTTGGAACCATTCCAAAACGATTACAAAAAATAAATCCTGACATTCCATCAATTTCTGATTCATTAAAACCATTTTCCAGTTGTTCTTCATAAAGCATTTCAAAAGCATCTTTCACAATATCCAACATTGGAATTGTACGAATTCCCGCTTCCGTTTTAGGTTTGGATATTCTCAATACACTTTTGTTGCTTTCTGGTTTTTGATAATAACTCAAACTGTGATTGATACTGATTGTTCTTTTGTCATAATCTAGGTCTTGCCATCGAAGCCCTAATGCCTCACCAATTCTACATCCTGTTCCAAGCAACACCGTAAACATAGGCCACCAATGATAATATATCGGATGGTTCGCAATATATTCCATAAATGCTCTTTGCTGCTCTACTGTCAATGCATGTCTGATTCCTCTGTTCTTCCCGGATTCTCTGCTGATTTCTTTCATTACTCCATCAGTAGGATTATTTCGTATGATCTCATCCCGCACTGCCAACTGAAATGTTGGATGAAGCAAACAATGAACAGTATCTAAAGTTCCTAATGAAATTTTTACTTCATTAAGAAGATAATAATAAAACTGCAATACATCAGAATACTTTATATCAGCAATCCGCTTTTTTCCAAAGGTATCACGTACATAATGATCGTACGTATATAAATATGAACTTTTTGTAGATTCACGCAAATTATACTTCGTGGACATATACCGATCAAACGTATCATTCACACTTGCCTTGCCAGCAACGTAGAGATCCAATCCGTCCAACTGATCCTTCATCAGTTTAGCTTCTTTCTCTCTTAGTTCTGCCAGATCGTTAGCATATATAAATTTACGTCTGCCCATCGGGTCTGTATAGGTGTACATATATCTTTTATCTGATGATCTTTGTACTTCTCCTTTGCGTAAAGATCTTCCTCGCAAATCTTTTCTAACTTTCGCCATAATAGTTTCCTCCTCTTAAGAGAGAAGCACTCACTATTTTTTCTGCTCGGATAAAAGTATCTCTACCCCTTTTAGGACAATGTCCGTTGTAGTCATTTTATGTTGTTCGGCGTATGCAAGCATCTGGGAATATAGCTGATCAGGAACACGAATGCTTAATACTTTCTTCTTTGCATTGTCTGATTTTGGTCTTCCCATCTTTTTCATTTCAGCTCTTATACCTCCTATACCAACATTATACTTTCTGTATGACATAAAGTCAATTAAAAATGCAGAAAACTATAGAAGTTCTTCTCTCTTATTTTCTCTCTTAAAATTTTAATACTCTCGGAATGTTTCCAAATATTTTTCAAATATCTCACAATTAACTAAAGCTACTTTATCAATTTTATAGACTGCTTTCGCCTCTTTTGCTAATGCCTGAAATTTTGTCAATCCTAAACTGTATTTCTCCGCACCTTCTGGATATCTCACGAACTTCTTTTCCATTTTCTTAGTAGCTTCCACATCTTTTCTTGCAAAACCCATTTCACAAAACTCCTTTCCATTTATAAATAAGAAAGAAAACAAATTTGTCTTCTCATATAACGAAAGGAAATCAATGGATTTTACAGGGTGATTATGATAAAAAGTTAAAAAAATAGTTGTCAAAGACTTTTCTTCGACAACTATCGTTACAAATTACTAATATTCATATTGAATTATTTTATTTTCATATTTTATATCACAACCCATTTCTATAAATCTCGTTTATAACGGCCTGTGCCTGTTCCATTTCTTTTTTCTTTATGAATTCTTCCCGGTCACTTAAAATTGCTATCATCTCATCTATTACATCTTCTATTCTAGGTTCCGTGTAACGATACAAGTATCCTAACATTCTAGTCGCCGTATAATCAGTATTCAAAATATTGTAAGCTATTTCTGAACAAAGTTCTTTTGGATATCCTTTGGTAAGTAAAACCTTGTACAACTCATCTGTTCTCTCTGTTTTCATAAACCATTTCTCCTGTAAATTTTACGCTGCTTATATCAATATTCCTTCCCAATGATCCAATTCATGCTGACAGATCTGCGCGATCCATCCATCAAGTTTCAAATTCTGTTTTGCATCATCAAAAGTCTGTTTCATAATAATTTCAACATTCGTCCAACAAATCAAGATGATTAAGAATTCCATCTATATAAAATCAAAAAGTGATAGTTGCTCACACTTATCTTTTTCTTCATAGGTACGCAGATATTCAAACACTTTATCATTATCATGAACAATATGGTATTTGTCACATGTTTGATTGAATATCTTCCGTAGATGGTTTTCATTTGGGCTTGGCAAAATATATTGATTCCCATAATAGGCAATATATTTTCCTTTCAGTCCAGGAAACAGACGATCCAATTGTTTATAGAAATATTCACGATTCCCTTCTCGTAAAGTCAAACCCATACCAAAATTTATAATCCCATACACTTTTGCTTCAACGCAATAATTTAATATACCACGCAGATTTTCTTCAGTATCGTTAATAAACGGCAAGATTGGACATAACCATACAACCGTAGGAATGCCCTCTTGATGCAAAATCTTTAACGCTTCATACCGTTCTTTGGTTGTACTGACATTAGGCTCTAATTTCCGACACAACTGTTCATCGTAAGTAGTTAATGTCATCTGTACGACACATTTCGTTTTTTCATTGATTTTTTTTAAAATATCTAAGTCACGAAGCACTTGGGTTGATTTCGTAATCAGGGTAAACCCAAACCCATATTTTTCAGCAAGTGACAATGATTTTCTCACATACCGCAAGTCATTTTCCAATGGGATATATGGATCGGTCATTGCTCCGGTACCTATCATACATCGCTTCCGTTTTCTTTTCAGGGCATCCTCTAGCAACTCAAGTGCATTCTGTTTTACTTCAATATCTTCAAATGCATGATTCATATGATAGCAATCACTTCTTGAATCACAATAAATGCAACCATGCGTGCATCCCCGGTATAGATTCATTCCATTGGATGCCGATAGAATGCCTTTTGATGTTACATAATGCATTTCCTTCCCCCTTTCATCTATCGCCTGATATCTTGTTGTCCTACGCACACCTGGAAGAGGTAAACGTCTAGTTTCTGTCTCATAAGGCAAATTAGTTTTATCATTTTCTTCATACTTTTATTCTCAAAATCGTTTTTTGATTGATTCTGAATTGTAGTATAACAGTTTTTTAACTTTTTTTCTATCTCGCCCTGTATTTTCCCCTCTGAGCATTTCGATATATGAGAGGGTTAATCTTTCAAGAGCAAGATCCACCCGGGTAATACCGTATCCTCATTTTATGAGAACGGTCTTATCCCCGGGTTAGGTATCTTGATGGGGATTACGTTTCCCCATACCCTCGCTTTTGCATCAAAGATGCAGTCAGTATCCACAAAAATGGATACTGCACTAATTCTCTATCGGAAGGGACAGCCGATAAAAATTAGTGAACTGTAACACTATTCGATGTCACAGTTTAGAAAGGAAGGAGGAGTATGCCACCAAAAGAAAAATCAAAGGAATTGAAGCATCGAAACATAATCTGTCTGAAACTTACAGACATTGAATTGGAAATATTAAATCAGGCCGCAAGCTCTGTGGGAATCTCTCGTTCAGAATATCTACGAAGATTGTTCCTAAATAGACCAATTCAAATTCATTATGAAGTTGTCGCAGACATCAAAGTACTTCGGGAGCTGGTCGGGCAATACGGTAAAATCGGTTCCAATCTGAACCAGATCGCCAAGTATTTTAATACCGGTGGAACTCATTCCCAGGCTATGGAAAATGAAATCCATCAATGTATCTCCGACCTCTTCCTCTTGCGAAAAAAAGTGTTAGAAATGGCAGGTGATTTTCATGGCAATACTAAAACACATCAAAAGTAGAAATGCCAACTATTCAAATGCCATTGATTATCTGCTTTTCCAACATGATGAGAGCACTGGAAAAAAGATAAAAGATGAAATGGGGCGAAGTCTTTTAAGAGATGAGTTCTACATGGATGGTCTCAACTGTGATCCGATGTCTTTTGACAAGGAGTGTAGTCTGACAAATGCGAAATTTCATAAAAACAAAAAATCATCTGAAATCAAAAGTCATCACTATATCATCAGTTATGATCCTGCTGATGCTATTGAATGTGATCTGACGGGAGAAAAAGCACAGGCTCTATCTTTAGACCTTGCCAAAAAAATATTTCCGGGATATCAGGCTCTTATCGTGACACATACCGATGGTCACAATGGTTCCGGCAATATCCATACGCATATTGTGATCAACAGCGTCCGTAAGGAAGCTGTCAGAAGGCAACGTTACATGGATAAGCCCCATGAAGAAATTGCCGGATACAAACACCGATCCACAAATAAATTCCTGAATTATTTCAAAAAGGAAATTATGGATATGTGCATCCAGGAGGGACTTCATCAGGTTGATCTTCTCTCTCCGGCTGAAACAAAGATCACACAGGCTGAATATATGGCCCAAAAATCCGGGCAGAAAAAATTAGAAGAGACCAACAAAAAAATCATTGCAGATGGATTGAAACCAAATGCCACAATGTTTCAGACGCAGAAGCAGGAACTCCGAAATGCCATCGAAGAATGCAGCTCGCATTCTAAAAGCTTTCAAGAATTTCAATCTCTTCTTTTTGAAAAATATCAGATTTCCGTCATTGAAGAAAGAGGAAGATATCGTTATCTCCATCCGGATCGGAACAAACGGATTACAGAGAAGGCTTTGGGAACTCAATACGGCAAAGAACATTTAGAACAGCTCTTCTTACGAAAAGATCCGATAACCATTCTTTATGTCAGATCGCATTTACGGTTGGTAGTAGATCTTCAGAAAAATGTGAAAGCAATGCAAAGTCCCGGATATGCTCATCGGGTAAAAATATCCAATCTTCAAGAAATGGCAAATACCATTATCTATGTGCAAGAACATGGATACAATACCCAAATCGAATTAAAAAATGCCTTTTCCGAATCTCAAAAACAGTTAGATCAGGCAACAGATCAGCTAATGAAAATGAATGCAGATTTGAAAAACATCAACCGTCAGATCCATTACACCGGACAATATTTTTCACAGAAAGCAATCTATACCGAATTTTTAAAGGCGAAAAACAAAGGCAGATTCCGAAAGGAACACACCGCTGAAATTCAGGCATATGAAGAAGCCCGTGACTGGCTGAAATCTTTTTATCCCGATGGAAAGATGCTTCCTATCAAAACATTGAAGGAACAAAAAAACAGCTTGCAGGAACAGATCGACCAGCAAAAATCATCCATCCGATCTCTAAAGGATCTGACACAAGATTTAAGAACCGTAGACAAAAATGTGGAAGCAATTCTCCACAACCAGGTTCCGAAAAAGCAAAAGACACAGGAACCCGAATTATAAATCATTTTACGAAGGAGGAATTACAATATGACACAAAATGAATTTAATGTTGTCCTTGAACAACAATATCGAAAATGTGCCGATGTCCTGGCACACAAGAAGAAAGAATACACCGGAGACCGCATTGACCGCCTGAGTGCGTTTAAAATCGCTGCCTCATTACAGGGATGCACACCTAAGGCTGCTCTGGCCGGAATGATGTCGAAGCATGTCGTATCTCTCTATGACATGTGTTACTCTTCGCTGCTCCAATTTGACTTAGAACAATGGGATGAGAAGATCACAGACTGCATCAACTATCTCATTCTACTGAAAGCATTGATAAAGGAGGAACAAGCCTATGGATCACATTGAGACAAAGATTTTAAATAGTTATACCATTCAAGAAGCAGCTCAGAACATGGTATTCGCAGCAAGGCTTACCCAACAGGGGCATTCCATTCAAAACATGGATGATCTTATGGCTCTTTATCAGAAATCTTTTACAGATAAAACCGTAGATCGGATTGCCAGTCTTCCTCATCCAACCGTACAGAAATTTACGGTGATCACTGTTGCGATTGTGGGGGCAAGCAGACGTTTTCTTGCACAGATTACTCGTCATCAAAACGAAGTAAAATTCATGAGTGCATCTCTGCAATATAGCAACTATTCAGAAAAAGCTGCATTTACGATCCCATATGAAATCCTTTTTTCCGAACAGAGATACATTGATCTCTATCTGAAAAGCTGCTTATCGGATCTCAGATGTTATCAGGAATTGTGCTCTGTGGGATTTCATCATGATTCTGCAGGATATGCCCTCCCTCATGCTTTAAGAAATATTCTGATTATCTGCGCTACACCTTATGAGTGGAAACATATGATCAGTCAGCGAATCTGCAGGAGAAATACCGACGAAACAAGAATTGTAATGTTGGACATCTGGCAGAAATTATATGAATTTGATCCGGTGTTATTTTCACCGAAGCTGACCGGTCCTTTCTGCCAGAGGGGATGTTGTGAAGAAGGTGCTATGTCCTGTGGAATTCCTATCCCAAAAGAATGGTCTCCATTAGAAATAATGAGAGCAGATTATCCTCTGCTCGTAGAAGGGAGGGAAACTGTTTATGAAAATTAAATTGATCGACTTTGGGTTAGAGAAAGATCATTATCCTTTCCGACCTCATGAAAACGATGCCGGGGCCGATGTATATATGCCTTATGACTACACATTAAAACCAGGAGAGATTGCAAGAATCCCATTAGGATTTGGTCTCATGATTCCAGATGGATATGCCGGTTATGTTTTTCCAAGAAGCAGCATGGCAGCAAAAGGGTTGGTCTGCGAACTTCCGCCTATTGATTCCGGATATCGAGGAGAAATTCATGCCATCATCAGTAATGTTAGTTCAGAATCCCAAATACTCCGCAAAGATACCCGTGTAGGGCAACTGGTTATCACTCCGGTTCTAATCGCCGACTTTGTTCTGGATCTCGGAGAAGCAAGAGATATCGGGGCTTTTGGAAGTACCGGGGAATAAAGATCATAAAACCAGAGGTGCCGAATAATTTATGATTCGACACCTCACACACTCAAAATAACTTGCAGAAAGGAATAACTACTATGATTACATTTGGAAGAAAATTAAATCATTTGAGACAGAAAAATCATCTCACACAAAAAGAACTTGGTATCGCACTTGGCTTCCCCGAAGATTCTACTGATATCAGAATTACACAATATGAAGCAACTACAAGAAAGCCTCTCGATGAAATCCTTGTTAAATTGGATAAAATACTTGGAGTATTATCACTTTACGACAAAATTAACTAACCTTAACATTTGTTCCACTACCACTATAAATTTCTAATAATCCTAAGGTTAACTGCTTTGTGTGTAGATATAAAATTGTCAAACTGGAATTTTATTTTCGCTTACTACTCTATATCATCATCATGTTTATTAGTAAAAAGACTCCCAACAAACATTCCCACTCCCAGTCCTATAGCTAATCCTAATATAGTATGATTGAATACCACGCCTAATGCAGTTCCTACACCTACACCGATGCACATCCCATATATCATTCCATTATATTTATTAGTTTTTTTCATAACTGGTCTCCTTTGCAAATTCAAGATTTATTATTCTTTCCCATTCAATAGTTTATTTACTCTTTCAACCGGAAATCGGTCTTCAATGTCAATTATTTCAAAAAAATTTAGGGGCAATTCTTTTTCTCCAATCAGAGTAAGATATTCATTAACAGCTCTGCGATCAATCATTATTTGAGGAACTGGGCGGCAAATACGAAAGGCAAGGGGATTATTTGATACCGTGCTTAACTGTACCCGCCGAAGAAGAACAGGCAATAGGCATCTGGGGGCAACGGCATTTAGATTATCTAAAACAGTACCGTAAAGTTACATACACCAATCTTCTTACAAGCGGCAGGCTAAACGCCTACCTTGCCGACATCAACAGACAGGCACAGGAACGCTTTGAAAGGCTCATAGAGGGTATGAAACAGGCACAGGGCATAACGGAACAGCTAAAGGCAGAAAACGCCTTAGAATGGACAGGATGCCTCAATAACATAAGGGCTTGTGCGAGGGAGATTGTGGAAAAGGAAATTATTTTTGCATAAACAGATGATTAGTGGCAGGGGGAAATCCTGCCGCTTTTTCTGCTTTAGTTTGTCAGCTTGACAAATAAAGGGTTAAGGAATATAATTAGATTCAGTATTATACAAGGAGTTAATAAATATGCGGCAAGGTATTCTTAAATAAACTGTCAATTTGATAGTGGGAACAAAAAGTAGCAGTCCCGTTTCACTTTTAATATGGGGCTTAGTTTTTTGTACCCAGTTTAAGAATACTTTTATCATGTAATTTTATATGCCCGAAAACATATAAGTGTTTTGGGGCTATTGGAGTTATTTACCCAGTGATAGGAGTATTTATCACTGGGTATTTTTATGCCCTTTTTTGGGTGTTGATAGGAGGAAAATCACATGAAAATAATTAACTTAGGCATTCTGGCTCACGTTGACGCAGGAAAGACAACATTAACGGAAAGTTTATTGTATACCAGTGGTGCAATTGCAGAACTAGGGAGCGTAGATGAAGGCACAACAAGGACAGATACAATGAATTTGGAGCGTCAAAGGGGAATCACTATCCAGACAGCAGTGACATCTTTTCAGTGGGAGGATGTAAAAGTCAACATTATAGATACGCCAGGCCATATGGATTTTTTGGCGGAAGTATACCGTTCTTTATCCGTATTAGACGGAGCAGTATTATTAGTTTCTGCAAAGGATGGCATACAGGCACAGACCCGTATACTGTTTCATGCACTACAGATAATGAAGATTCCGACAATTTTTTTCATCAATAAAATTGACCAAGAGGGGATTGATTTGCCAATGGTATATCGGGAAATGAAAGCAAAGCTTTCTTCGGAAATTATAGTGAAGCAAAAGGTTGGGCAGCATCCCCATATAAATGTAACGGACAATGACGATATGGAACAGTGGGATGCGGTAATTATGGGAAACGATGAACTATTAGAGAAATATATGTCAGGGAAACCGTTTAAAATGTCAGAACTGGAACAGGAAGAAAACAGGAGATTCCAAAACGGAACGTTATTTCCCGTTTATCACGGAAGCGCTAAAAACAATCTGGGGATTCGGCAGCTTATAGAAGTAATTGCCAGTAAATTTTATTCATCAACGCCTGAAGGTCAATCTGAACTATGCGGGCAGGTTTTTAAGATTGAATATTCAGAGAAAAGGCGGCGTTTTGTTTATGTGCGTATATATAGCGGAACATTGCATTTGAGGGATGTTATTAGAATATCTGAAAAAGAGAAAATAAAAATCACAGAGATGTGTGTTCCGACAAACGGTGAAATCGTCCCGGCTGACCATGCCTGTCCGGGAGAAATTGTTATTTTAGCTGATGATACTTTGAAACTGAACGACATTCTGGGAAATGAAAAACTCCTGCCTCACAAAACATGGATTGATAATCCCATGCCATTACTTCGGACAACGGTAGAGCCGCAAAAGCCGGAGCAAAGGGAAGCCCTGTTAAATGCCCTCGCAGAGATTGCTGATACAGACCCTCTTTTGCATTTTGACATTGATACTGTTACACATGAGATTATGTTATCTTTTTTGGGGAATGTGCAGATGGAAGTCATTTGTGCCATCCTTGAGGAAAAATATCATGTGGAGGCAGAAATAAAAGAGCCTACTGTTATATATATGGAAAGACCGCTTAGAAAAGCAGAATATACCATCCACATAGAAGTCCCGCCAAATCCTTTCTGGGCTTCTGTCGGGTTGTCCATAGAGCCGCTCCCTATTGGAAGCGGAGTGCAGTATGAAAGCAGAGTTTCACTTGGATATTTAAATCAATCGTTCCAAAATGCGGTTATGGAGGGGGTTCTTTATGGCTGCGAGCAGGGGCTGTATGGATGGAAAGTGACAGACTGTAAAATCTGTTTTGAATATGGATTGTATTATAGTCCTGTAAGTACCCCCGCAGACTTTCGGCTGCTTTCCCCTATCGTATTGGAGCAGGCTTTAAAAAAAGCAGGGACAGAACTATTAGAGCCATATCTCCACTTTGAAATTTATGCACCGCAGGAATATCTCTCACGGGCGTATCATGATGCTCCAAGGTATTGTGCAGATATTGTAAGTACTCGGATAAAGAATGACGAGGTCATTCTGAAAGGAGAAATCCCTGCTAGATGTATTCAAGAATACAGGAACGATTTAACTTATTTCACAAATGGGCAGGGAGTCTGCTTGACAGAGTTAAAAGGATACCAGCCAGCTATTGGTAAATTTATTTGCCAACCCCGCCGCCCGAATAGCCGTATAGATAAGGTTCGGCATATGTTCCACAAGTTAGCTTAACAGCTTGCAAAAGTCATATAAAATGAGATTTGAAAGGATTAGAGACTAATTATGATGAAATGCGAATGGATATTGTGTCCTGTTTGTGGGAGCAAAACCCGTAATAAAATTAGGAAGGACACTGTTTTGAAGAATTATCCCCTTTATTGTCCAAAATGCAGACAAGAAAGATTGATTAAAGTTGACAACTTGAAGATAACTGTCATCAAAGAGCCAGACGCTTAAGACGCAGAGCCGATGAAATTGTGGAACAATTCACGAATCATCGGCTCTTTTTGTTTCGTATTTGAAAGAACAAACTCACCAAATAAAAAAAACGATATTCGGGTGGGTTATTTTGTTATACCCTAAATTACCCTCTGAATTTGTTTTTAAATTTGGAGGGATTTTTTTATGTCCTTTTTTCGGGCAGTTATCTATCTGCTCATACGAAGCAAAATTTATCAATACATAGCATATCAGAGAACGGCAGGAAACCAGTTAAAAAAATTTCTGCCAGTGCAACGGTACTTCTCACCTTGAAAGTAGAAGTACAATCTCCATACAATAGAATTACTATTTCCTATAACCGTAAAGGTCACAGAGCCTTTGCGGTTTTTCTTTTGTCGATTTTTGTTGGAAAGTGCCGTAGGGCTGTTTCTGATATGCGGTGTCGTTCTCCGCCTCTCCATCTGGATTTTTTACATTTCAAAAATTCAGATGGGAGGTATTTATGGTGAAATATGCACCAAGAAAGGTATATATCAGAGAAAGTGGCGGCTATGTGGAATTATCCTACACGGAGTTCTGCCGTTGCAGGGAATCCGACCAGACCTATATGGACAAGCTGTTTATCCCCATTCAAGGCTGTCTGCTTGAAGTCGTGAGGGAGCAATACACAGACTTCTACCGTGACAAGGAACGGTGGCGTTATCTGCAAAAATTAGATACAAAGAATAGACTGCTATCTCTCGACGGATTTACGGACAGCGAGGGGAATCCTCTGGACTTTATCACTGATGAAGCGGTGGACATTGCAGAAACCGTTGTCAATGCGGTCATGGTGGACAGGCTGAAAGCCGCCCTGCCTTTGCTGTCGGATAGTGAACAGGAGCTGATACAGGCAATCTTTTTTGACGGACTTTCCGAGCGTGAAGTCGGGGCGAGGTTGGGCATAACCCAGAGCGTTGTAAACAAACGCAAAGCCAGAATCCTAATAAAACTAAGAAAGATAATAGAAAATTAAAATTTAAGGCGTTCAGCCCCCTTGTTTTTTCCTTTGGGAAGATGAGGGGGCTTTTCTCTGCCCTCTCAATCAATTCTGATTGGAGGAAGTAAGAATGGCATACAACCACGGACGGGAGGACAGGAAATGGCGTATCTGGAAAGAAGCGGAGGAAAAGCTGCTGCGTGAGTGCGGCGTTGATGAAGCGACCATTGAGCAGATACGCATGGCGGACAGGGCAGACTTCAATTCCAACAGGCGGTTTTACCGATGGACGAATGACGTTGCGGAATATCTTGAGGACATGGCAGGCAGGGAGCGGCAGGCGGAAGTGGGTACGGTTGCGGAGTTACTGGACGAGATTGAGAGCGAAAATCTCTATCAAGTATTAGTCACGGTGGACGGGCGTACCTTGAAAATCGTCCTGCTGAAAATGCAGGGGTATTCCACAAAGGAGATTGCCCCGCTTGTGCATTTGACGACTGGTGCCATCTATGCGAGGTTAGACCATCTGCGGAAGAAGCTGCGGAAAATTTTATAGCTTCTAAAACAGCCTGCCATCCTGCGGGCTACTGGGTGAGGGATGGAAATCCCCTCACTCATTTTTTGCAGGAGGACAACAGGATGGCATACAGGGTTAAGGCATACACGCTTCGGGAGGAATCCACGGAAAGCGGCACAAGGTATTTTATCAGCTTTAAGGACGGGCAGGGCAAATCCCACGAGTTGGAAGTGTCGGAACAGTTCTTTATGGAGTTTCGGCAGATGGAGCGCAGGAACAGGAATCTTTTCTAATGGGACGAGCGGCACAGGGAGTTTAACGAGGTATGGGACGAAACCCTTTACAGACGGGCGTTGCGTGTGCCTAAGAGCCTTGATGAACGCATGGTTGAGGAAGAACGGAATGAAACGCTCTATAAGGCGGTTGGGAGCCTTCCAGAGATACAAAGGCGGCGTTTCCTGCTCTACTACGAGTATGAGTTCAATTTTTACCAAATCGCCGCTATGGAGCATTGCACCGCTTCGGCAATACAGAAATCTGTTGCGATTGCAAAGGAGAAAGTAAAGGCGGAAATTGAAGAAATATCTCCAACCGTGACCGACACCGCCCGAAAAAGAAATCTGTTTTTTATTTGTGTGGGATTGGCGGCATTACATACTCTCACTTTTTTCCGTGGGAGTAAATCTATTTTTAAGGAGGTCAACGCCTATGTGCAACGAAAACAAAGACACCGCCCGAAAGGAGGAAAGCCATGCAGAAGTTACAGACAGTCAACGCCGAAACGCTCCTTTATGAACCGCTTGAGAAACCATCCTTTGTGGTGGACAGCCTTATCCCGACAGGCTTATCGCTGTTCTGCGGCTCACAGAAGATAGGCAAAAGCTGGCTCATGCTGAAGCTATGCTTATGCGTGTCGCAGGGAATCCCTTTATGGGATATGCCGACAATGGAGGGCGATGTGCTTTACCTCTGCCTTGAGGACACGTTCTGCCGCATACAGGACAGGTTATTTCGTTTGACGGACGAAGCAAGCGGGCGGCTCCACTTTGCCGTGGCAAGCTGCAAGCTGTCAGACGGTCTTATCGTGCAGCTTGAAGATTATCTGAAAGATTACCCAGACAGCAGGCTCATTGTCATTGATACCTTGCAGAAAGTCCGTACAGCTTCAAAAGACAATGCCTATGCAAGCGACTATGGGGACATCTCCCTCATCAAAGACTTTGCCGACAGGCACTCTCTGGCGGTCATTGTCGTACACCACATCCGAAAGCAGAATGACAGCGACGTGTTCAACAAGGTGTCTGGGACGACAGGATTAACGGGGAGTGCGGACGCTACCTTTGTTCTGGAAAAGGAGAAACGTGCGTCTGACACCGCCAAGCTGTATGTGACGGGCAGGGACACGCCTTATCAGGAATACACGCTGCGTTTCCGTGATTGCCGTTGGGAGCTTGTGGAGCGGAAAACGCAGGAGCAGCTTGCGAAAGAAACGATACCAGATGTCCTTTTTCGGTTGGTGGATTTTATGAGGGATAAGGAAGAATGGATAGGCACGGCAACGGAACTGTTAGCCGCTATGGGGGAAACGGAAACCATACCCACGGTGATTACGAAATGGCTGAATGAATACCGCACCACATTTTTAAGCGAGAACCGTATCTGCTACCAGTACAGCCGCAGGAAAGACGGCAGGCGGATTGCCCTTGCAAGGAGGGCGGGTGACAGCGGTGATGGTGGTGACAGCGATATTAGGATACCCCCCTGTTACTGTCATTGACGCTTAAAGCCATGTAAAGCTGGCGGCTCTGCCCTGCGGGTGACAGCAGTGACGGTGGTGACAGTGATTTTAGGATACCCTGCCGCTGTCATCCCTACGGGAGAACACCCCGTAAACGCAAAATGCAGGCGTGAGATTTACTCGCCCTTTTCGGTCGTGTAAAACCACCCCTGCGGTCAGAAAAATCATTCCGATTTTTCCGACTGCGTTTACAGGGTGTAACACACTACACTTTGCCCTGCAAAGTCGTGTGCCAGACGTTCCCTCTGGACTCCCTTAAGGCAGGGCTGTGCCCTGCTATCCTACGCCTTACGGCTTCGGATAAAAGAATGGCGGCATGACGGTGACGGCTCTTGCGAGGGGGGTATCCCAAAAACACCGTCATCATCGACATGACCGTCATGCAGGGGGTGAGGGTGACAGTTGCGGCAGTCGGCAGGGGGTATCCCAAAACTGCTGTCACCACCGTCACCGCTGTCACCCCAAAGGACGGTCACCCGCCGAAAGAAAGGAGGAATCCGCCTATGCCTTATGCAATCCTGCGTTTCCAGAAACGAAAAGCGGGCGGCGTTGCGGCTTGTGAACGCCACAACGAGCGGAAGAAAGAAGTAAATCTTGTGTTTCCTGTGTAGTAAGTATCTTCAGTTTGTGTGCGTCTTCAATATCCATCATCTGGTAGCAGATGTCGTCCGCCGCCTCTACCAGATAGACCAACGGATGACGGGCATATTTCAGCGGAGCGTCATTCAGCTTTTTCATACCCAGTTCTTCGGCTATCCGGCGGAAACTATCTTCCTCTGTGGTGAAGAAGCCGAACTTCGATTTCTTACCCGCTAAACTCGATGAAAAGGGGTATTTTACGATGCTGGCCAGGGTGGAATAGGTTAATACGAAGCCTCCTTTGCGTCTTCCTTCAAACTGGTGGGTAAGTAACCTGAAAGCATTGGCATTTCCTTCGAAGTGTGTCAGGTCCTCCCATTGCTCTGCGGGCAGTTGTCCTTTCAGAGTCATGCCTTTTCCTTCGGAGAAGAAAGTGGAGATGGCACGCTCGCCGGAGTGGCCGAAGGGAGGATTTCCCAAGTCGTGTGCCAGGCAGGCTGCCGATACGATAGAACCTATTTCGGGTAAATACGAATCTTTCAATTCGGGCTGACGGGTAAGAATGGCTTTAGCGACATCATTTCCCAACGAGCGGCCTACGCAGGAAACTTCCAGGCTATGCGTCAGACGGTTGTGTAATGATGTCAGATCGGAAGAGCACACGTCTGAACTCC
>OMGX01000241.1_pt1 | contig 33361 bp, 27 predicted proteins | sample 1674381 | NCBI WGS metagenome assembly OMGX01 (sample SAMN05578582, study PRJEB25193) | human gut metagenome | biome: Human Microbiome; feature: human-associated habitat; material: feces | host: Homo sapiens | place: USA:Birmingham | reverse complement strand
GCAGCCACGGCACGGTCTGCTCTATGAAAAACTGCAACGGCAACACGCTGGACGCTAAAATCATCGAGGAGATCCGCAAGCTTTCCGCCGACAAGGAGACCCTTACCCGGCTGCTGGCGCAGACCAAGAAGGTTATCAGCGGCAGCAAGGAGGGCTACGACGCAGAGCTGGCGCTGCTCCGGGAGAAACACGCCGAGACGGAAGACCGCATCAAGCGGCTGGTGGAATCTCTGTCCGTTGCCAGCGACACCTCCGCGAAGTACGTCATGGAGCAGATCGACGCGCTCCATCAGGAGAGCGAGACCCAACAGCTGCGCCTTGCCGAGCTGGAAGCCCTGACTGAACAGAGCCGGATGCTGCATCAGGAGTTCGCCTTCCATCAGGAAATGATCGAATCCTTCGCCAGCGCAGTAGATTCTGCCACGCTGGAGGAAAAACGCCGCCTGCTGCGTACCATCGTCAAAAAGGTGGTCTGGGACGGCAAAAATGCCTATGTGTACCTCTTTGCGGAGGATGGAGAGGCGGATTTGCCACCCATTGACCAACCTATGTATCCGTTGGGAGAGGATAGCGAATGAGATCCTCATGCACTTCCGGGCTCAGCGGAAGCTACAGGGGGAGGTGTCGCTGTCAGAGGCCATCGAGACGGATAAGGCGGGCAACGCCCTGTACCTGCAGGACGTGGTGGGGGCCGACGACACCATGCAGGAGGACCTGGAGGGCCGGGAGGACCAACAGCTCATCCGACGGTTGGTTGCGGAGCGGCTGACACCCCGGGAGGCGGATGTCATCCGCCGCCGCTACGGCCTGGACGGCCACCCTCCCCAGACCCAGCGCCAGGTGGCTGCTGCCTATGGCATCAGCCGCAGCTATGTATCGCGCATTGAAAAACGCGCCCTGGAAAAGCTGGAGGCTGCCCTGCGGGAGCACTGCTATCCGTAAGAACAAAACGGGCGCGGAGATTGCCGCCCGCCGATGCAAAAAGCGAGGGCGGCAGCCCTCGCTTTTTTGCGGTCAATCGTCCTGCTCTGCCTGATGCTCCAGCACGGAGCCGGTGGCAGCGTCGATGACGTATTCATATTCCATTCCGCCGGACTTGAACTCCACCTCGTACACGGCGCGGCCATTCTCGTTGTCCCATTCCACCTGAAGCTCCTGCACCTGGCCTTCGGACAGGCCCGCGTGCCGCAAGGCGGCACTCTTGGCGGCCTGGGCGCCAATGTCGGAGGTACTGCTGCTGCGGAGGTTCTCCTTCTCGTAATCCAGCACAGAGCCGCTGATGGCGTCCACCGTGACCTCATAGGCGGCGGTGTCGGTGTGGAACTCCAGCTCGTACTCCCAGCGGCCGTCGTCATAGTCCCGCTCCGCCTTGGTAAACGTGGCGGAGGACAGGCCCGCGTGCTTCAGCGCGGCGCTCTTGGCGGCCTCCATGCCAATGTCACCGGAGGGGTTCACGGGAGCGGAGACCTTCACGTTGGCCGGGCCGCTGAGCACCTGGCCGGTGTAGGCGTCCACCCGATATTCCAGCTCGCCGTGACCGGGGACCTCCAGCTCCACCTCGTAGTGGGCGGGTGTCTCGTCCAGCTCCGGGTCCACATCCGCGTCGACAACATCCGCCGTGGTCAGACCCGCATAGTTGGCTGCCGCCTCCAGAGCCGCCGTCATGCCGATGGGCATCCCCGGGGCCCCAGCCTCGATCAGGTCCCGCAACTCCTCCACGGACAGCTTTGCCAGCCCCTCGAAGGTCAGGCTGCTGTTGAGGGCCATGGCCTGCCGGATCAGGGCGGCCTTGCCGGTGGAAATGTGGTTGGCCTTGGCCAGCTTTTCCAGGTCCTTGTCCTGCTGCACCGTCTGGCTCAGGACAGCGGCCTGGGAGTCGCCCAAAGCGCCGCCCGCAACACTGGTCAGCTCCTGCTGAAGGCGCTGAGCCCGGGCCTGGTCCTTATCCTCCACGGAAATGAGAATGGCGGAGGACAGCGTGTCCAGATATCCGCACCGCACCAGGCTGCCCACAATGGCGTTGACGGCCACATCCGCCTTGACGCCCTTCAGGTCCCGGCCTCCGTCCATATCCGCCAGCACGGCGGCGGCCTCGTCGTTGAGGGCCTGGCAGGACACCACCTTTTCCCGGCTGTTCACCCGCAGTTCGATGCTGGGGTTCACGTCCAGGGACACCACAGACGTTACGGCGTGGGCCTGCTGCACCAGCACGCCTCCGCCCAGCAGCAGCACCGCCAGGCACGCCGCCATGGCCTGCATCCATTTCTTCATACGTCGATTTTTCTTTTTCATAGGGACTACCGTTCCTTTCCGCTCTGTACAGCGGGAGAGCACGCCAGCCACGTCGTCCGGCGCGGTCTTGTCCAGCGCGGCGGAAAGCCTGCGTTCCATCAGATCGTTGGTCATCGGGCGTCATCTCCTTCCATGTAAGCTCGCATCTTTTTCAATGCTCTGTGATATTTTGACAGGACGGTGGCCAGCGGCAGCCCCAGCGCTTCTCCGGTCTCCCGGTGCTTCAGGCCCGCTGTGTGCAGCAGAACGATACGACGCTCCTCATCTCCCAGAATAGCCAGGGCATCCTGCAAAAGCAGCCGCTCCTGGGCGTCCAGCCCCGGGCCGTCGTCGGGGATGGCATGCCATTCCCGGTCCTCCATGGTCACCTGGCGGTCTGCCCGCCGCAGGTGCATCAGGCACAGATTCCGGCATACCGCCAGCACCCACCCGATGGGAGAGCCTGTGGGACGGTACCGGTCCGCCGTGTCCCAGATGTGCACATACACATCCTGGGTCAGGTCCTGGGCATCGTGGGCATTGCGGAGATAGGACAGAGCCAGACCGTACACCGCCGTTCGGGTGCGGCGGTATAGCTGGGCCAGATCGTCGCGGTTCCCGGCAGCCACTCCCGAAAGCAGCCGTCGAAGCTCCTGCGCCTCCTCCGCGGGGAGGGATGAAGTTGTGTTGTCTATCCTGTGCAGCATCTCATTTGTCTCCTGTCATATGGATAATGCACGGCAGGGCGGTTTTATTGCGTCCCCCCGGAGAATTTTTTTATTTATTTTACCACGTTCCGTTTTTGTTTTCCACTCCTTGTGCCAAACAGGAAAAAGAGGTATAATAAAATGAATACGCAAAGGAGGTCGTCCCCATGAAGCTGATGGTTGTCGACGGCAACAGCATATTGAACCGCGCCTATTACGGCATTCGCCCGCTGTCCACCCGGGAGGGCCTGTATACCCATGCGGTATACGGCTTTATCACCACCCTCCAGCGGCTGCTGGACGAGGAGGAGCCGGAGGCCCTGTGCGTCACCTTTGACCGCCGGGAGCCAACCTTCCGCCACCAGGCGGATGCGGACTACAAGGCCCAGCGCAAGCCCATGCCGCCGGAGCTGGCCATGCAGCTGCCGGTGATGAAGCAGGTGCTGGCGGCCATGTCCGTGCCCTGCTATGAGCTGGCCGGGTATGAGGCCGACGACCTCATCGGCACCATCAGCCGCAAATGCCAGGCGGCGGGGTGGGACTGCGTCATCGTCACCGGCGACAAGGACAGCCTGCAGCTGGTCACGGACCGGACCAGGGTGAAGCTGGTATCCACCCGCATGGGCCAGACCACCACAAAGGACATGACCCCGGAGACCTTCCGGGAGCAGTACGGCTTCGATCCCATTCATATGATCGACCTGAAGGCCCTGATGGGGGACACGTCGGACAACATTCCCGGTGTGCCGGGGGTGGGGGAGAAGACCGCCATGGCCCTGGTGCAGCAGTACGGCGACATAGACGCACTGTACCGCCGCCTGCCGGATATCGACGCCAAGCCCAACGTCATCCGCAAGCTGACGGAGGGGGAGGAGTCCGCCCGGCACAGCTATTGGCTGGCCACCATCGTCACCGATGCGCCCCTGGCCTTCGACCCGGCGGAGAACCTGCGCAGGCCCTTCCGGCCGGAGCTTTACGACCTGTTCCTGCGGCTGGAATTTCAGAAGCTCATTGACAGATATCACCTGCGGCCCCACCAGGAGACGGCAGAGAAGCCCGAGTACACCACCACGGTGGTCCCCGTGGAAACGGAGGAGCAGGCCCGGACTCTGCTGGAGGAGTGGCGCAGGGCCGATCACGTGGCCCTGTACGCCGCAGCAGACCTGACGGCCATCTCCGTCCATTGGGATACCGGCGAGAGCACGGCACAGACGGCGGAGCTGTGGTCCGGGGGCTATCAGGGGAACTGGAACGCCCTGCTGGGGGCGCTGCTTTCCGGGGACATCCGGAAAATTTCTCACAACGTGAAGGATCTGATGCGGACGCTGCTGGACGGCGGCCTCCCGGCGGAGGGCTTCGTGTTCGATACGGCCCTGGCGGCGTATTTGCTGGATGCCACGGCGGGGGGCTATGACCTGCAGCGGCTGTTTGTGTCGTATTTCAACCAGGAGCTGGAAAAGCCCGCCCATCTGGAGCCGGACGCCTTCTCCCCTCTGGGAGACCGGGCTGCCGCCTGGGCGTCGCTGCACAGCTATGGCGCAGCGATAGAGGCCCTGTATGGTGTGCTTTTGCCCCGGCTCCGGGAGCAGGGCATGGAAAAGCTGTACTTCGATGTGGAGCTGCCCCTGTGCCGGGTGCTGGCGGATATGGAGCGCAGCGGCTTTCTGGTGGACGGCGGAGCCCTGGCCCGGTTCGGTGCGGACCTGTCCGACACCATCCGCCAGCTGGAGGAGCGCATTTACGCCGCCGCCGGACAGCAATTCAACATCAATTCCCCCAAGCAGCTGGGAAAGGTGCTGTTCGAGGACCTGGGCCTGCCCCACGGGAAAAAGACGAAAACCGGCTGGTCCACCAATGCGGACGTGCTGGAGAAGCTGAAGGATCAGCCGCTGGTGGCCGACGTGCTGACCTACCGGCAGTATGCCAAGCTGAAAAGCACCTATGCCGACGGGCTTCTGAAGGTCATCGACCCTGACGGCCGCATCCGCACCAGCTTCCAGATGACGGTAACGGCCACGGGCCGCCTGAGCTCCACGGAGCCCAATTTGCAGAACATCCCCACCCGCACGGACCTGGGCAGCAAAATGCGGGAGATGTTCGTGGCGGCCCCGGGCCATGTGCTGGTGGATGCGGACTATTCCCAGATCGAGCTGCGGCTGCTGGCCCACATCTCCGGGGACGAGGCCATGCAGCAGGCGTTCCTGTCCGGGGAGGACTTCCACACCGTCACCGCCGCCCGGGTGTTCCATGTGCCCCAGGACCAGGTGACCCATCAGATGCGCTCCCGGGCCAAGGCCGTGAACTTCGGCATTGTCTACGGCATCTCCGCCTTCTCCCTGTCCCAGGACATCGGCGTCACCGTGGCGGAGGCCAAGGAGTATATGGAACGGTATTTTGCCACCTATACCGGCGTGAGACAGTATATGGAGCAGGTGGTGTCCCAGGCCCGGGAGCGGGGCTATGTGGAGACCCTGTGGCACCGCCGCCGGGCCCTGCCGGAGCTGAAAAGCTCCAATTTCAACATGCGGTCCTTCGGCGAACGGGTGGCCCTGAACATGCCCATCCAGGGCACGGCGGCGGACATCATCAAGCTGGCCATGGTGCGGGTCCACCGCCGCCTGGCGGTGGAGGGCCTGGAGGCCCGGCTCATCATGCAGGTTCACGATGAGCTGATCGTGGAGTGCCCGGAGGCGGAGGCGTCTCGGGTGGAGCAGCTTCTGCAGCAGGAGATGCAGGGGGTGGCAGAGCTGTCGGTGCCCCTGCTGGCGGAGGCCCACACCGGTCACAACTGGCTGGCGGCCAAGGGCTGACCGGTTTTAACGAGAGTAAGGAGCAAACGCAATGACTGATTATTTTGCTGTGCAGCTGCCCCCGGAGCAGATCCGGGCCATCAGCTCCATCGGCCTGGCCCACCTGGGGGACGCCGTGTTTGAGCTGCTGGTGCGCACCTGGCTGTGCGCCGGGGGCAAGGCCACGGGCAGAGGACTTCACCGGGCCACCGTGGCCCTGGTCTGCGCCCCCCGGCAGGCGGAGCTGGCGGAGAAGATCCTGCCCCTGCTGACCCAGGAGGAGCAGGACGTGTTCCGCCGGGGCCGCAACGCCAACGTCCATTCCATCCCGGCCCACGCCAGCCGGGCCCAGTACCAGCAGGCCACGGCTCTGGAGGCCCTGCTGGGATACCTGTATTTACAGGGCAGGCACGACCGGGTCAACCAGCTGTTCTGCCGGATGATGGAGGAGGAGTAACATGCCGCTGGATGCCATTTGCCTGAGCGCCGTGGTCCGGGAGACCGCCGCCCAGGTGGAAAACACCCGCATCGAGAAGATCCAGCAGCCTGCCCGGGATCAGGTGGTGCTGCTGCTGCGGGGCGGGCGGCGGCTGCTGCTGTGCGCCGGAGCCACCCAGCCCCGCCTGCATCTGACGGCTCTGCTGCGGGACAATCCCTCCCAGCCGCCTATGTTCTGCATGCTGCTGCGCAAGCACCTGGCGGGAGGGCGCATCGTGTCCGTGGAGCAGGAGCCCCTGGAGCGGGTGGTGACGCTGCACATACAGGCGGCGGACGAGCTGGGAGAGCAGCGGCCCTGGCGGCTGATTCTGGAGGCCATGCCCCGCCATGCCAACCTGATCCTGGTGGATCACCAGGGACGCATCACCGACTGCCTGCGGCGGGTGGATTTCGAGATGTCCCAGCAGCGGCAGGTGCTGCCGGGTCTGTTCTATCACCTGCCGCCCCGTCAGGAAAAGCGCTCGCCCCTGGAGGTGAGCCGGGAGGAGTTTTTGGAGCTGCTCTCCGCCCTGCCGGAGGGCGCGCCGCTGGACGGCTGGCTGCTGGACACCTTCACGGCCCTGCCGCCGCTGCTGGCCCGGGAGCTGGTTTGTGCCGCATATGGGTCTGTGGACGCCGGCCTGTCCCGGGACAGGGGCGGGAAATTGTGGGACAGCTTCGTTTTTTGGCGGGACAAAATCACCCGGGGGGATTTTACGCCCACCCTGCTGCGACGGGCCGGCCGGCCGGCGGATTTCACCTATTGCCCCATCACCCAGTACGGCGCTGCCGTGGAGCAGGAGACCTTCGACAGCTTCGGCAGCCTGTTGGACGAATTTTATGAGGGCCGGGACCAGGCGGACCGGGTCCGGCAGAAGGGTCAGGACCTGATGAAGTCCGCCTCCGCCGCCCGGGACCGGGTGCGCCGGAAGCTGGCGGCCCAGGAGAAGGAGCTGGCCGCCACCCGGGACCGGGAAAGGCTCCGGATATCCGGCGAGCTCATCACCGCCAACCTCTACCGCATGGAGCGGGGCATGAGCCGTCTGACGGCGGAAAACTACTATGAGGACGGCTGTCCGCCGGTCAACATCCCGCTGGATGTGCGCCTGGGGCCCCAGGAGAACGCCGCCCGGTACTTCAAGCAGTACGCCAAGGCGAAAACCGCCGAGAGGGTGCTGACGGAGCAGCTGGAAAAGGGCCGGGAGGAGCTGACGTACCTGGAGAGCGTGGTGCAGGAGCTGTCCCAGGCGGAGGCGGAGCAGGATTTCAACGACATCCGCGCAGAGCTGGAGAGCGGCGGCTATCTGAAAAACCGGGGCAAAAAGCAGCCGGGGTTCCAGCGGGCCTCCAAGCCCAGGCAGTTTACCTCCTCCGCCGGACTGAGAATCCTGGTGGGACGCAGCAACCGGCAGAACGACCGCCTCACCGCCAAAGACGCCGACCGCCGGGACATCTGGCTCCACACCCAGAAGATCCACGGCTCCCATGTGATCCTGTGTACCGGCGGGCGGGAGCCGGACGAGACCAGCCTGTATGAGGCGGCGTGCCTGGCGGCATACTATTCCCAGGGCCGGGAGGCCGGAAAGGTGCCGGTGGACTATACCCCGGTGCGCTATGTGAAAAAGCCCGCCGGGTCCCGGCCAGGCATGGTGGTGTACACCACCTATCAGACAATATATGCTGTACCGGACGGCCAACTGGTGAAAAAGCTGGCGGCGAAAGCCTGACATCGAAAGGAAGCTTTGCTGCCATATGCCCGAAAGAATGGCCCGGGTGCTGATAATTCGGACGCACGGAGCCGGCAGAGAATGCTTCTGAGTCTTTTAAAAAACCGCAGAATGCGGTTTTTTAAAAGGTCAACAGTTAGCGTACTCTAACCATTGGGTGCATATGCAACGGAGAGAAAGATGTGCCGGGCAGCTGGCGGATGGGGTTGGCTTTTGCCGGGAACTGTGATATAATGGCCGAAAAATACCCATTGGAGGAGGAAACGGCATGCGGATCGGAACGGTGGATATCCCCTCGCAGCTGGTGCTGGCCCCTATGGCCGGGGTAACGGACCTGGCATTCCGGCTGATCTGCCGGGAGCTGGGGGCGGGCCTTACCGTAACGGAAATGGTCAGCGCCAAGGCCCTGTGCTATCAGGATAAAAAGAGCCGGGGACTTCTGAAGCTGTCCGACGGGGAGCACCCGGCCAGCGCTCAGATCTTCGGCAGTGACCCCGGGTGCATGGCCGAGGCGGCGTGCATCGCGGCGGAGCTGTCCGGCGCGGACCTGATCGACATCAACATGGGCTGCCCCGTGGGCAAGATCGTGTCCAACGGCGATGGCAGTGCGCTGATGCGGGACCCGGAGAAGGCGGCCCGCATCGCCGAGGCGGTGGTGAAGGCCTCACCGGTGCCGGTAACGGTGAAAATGCGCCGGGGCTGGGACAAGGGAAGCGTCAACGCCGTGGAGCTGGCCCGGATGCTGGAGCAGGCGGGGGTGTCCGCCGTGGCGGTCCACGGCCGCACCCGGGCCCAGATGTACGCCGGACAGGCGGACTGGGTCACCATCCGCCAGGTGAAGGCGGCGGTGTCTATCCCGGTCATCGCCAACGGAGACGTGTTTACCCCGGAGGATGCGGTGCGTATCCTGCACTTTACCGGGGCAGACGCCGCGATGATCGGCCGGGGCTGTCTGGGAAATCCGTGGCTGTTTCAGCAGGCCCGGGCGGCGCTGGCCGGGGAGCCTATCCCGCCGCTGCCGCCCCTGAGCCGGCGGTGTGACACCGCCGTGCGGCAGATTGAGCTGGCGGCCCAGGATAAGGGCGAGCATATCGCCATTCTGGAGGCCCGGAAGCAGTACGCCTGGTACCTCAAGGGCGTGCCCCATGCCGGATATTACAAGGAGCAGATCGTGCGCATGAACACGCTGGAGGACGTCTATCGGGTAACGGAGGGCATCCGCCGGGACCTGACGTAAAAATTTCAGCCGGCGGGGGAACCTTTTGGGCTCTCTCGCCGTCTGATAAGGGAAGGGGGGCGTGGACCGTGGTGGAGGAACAGTGCGTGGCGCAGGCCCGTGGCGGGGACGCGTCTGCCTTTGAGGAGCTGGTGCGGACGTATGAGGCGCCGGTGTACCGGCTGGCGCTGCGCATGTGCGGCGGCCGGGCGGAGGACGCCCAGGAGGTGGCCCAGGAGGCGTTTTTGGCGGCGTGGCGAGGGCTGCCCCGCTTTCGGGGCCAGTGCCGGTTTTCCTCGTGGCTGTATAAGCTGACGGCCAACGCCGCCGTGGATCATTTGCGGAGGGAAAAGCGCCGGCCGGCGGCGGTGCCCCTGGAAAACGCCGGGGAACCGGCGGACCCCCATACCCCCCAGGAGGAGCTGGAGCGGCGGGAGCTGCACCGGGCGGTGCAGCAGGCCCTGGACCGGCTGACCCCGGAGCACCGGGAGGTGCTGCTGCTGCGGCAGATGCAGGGCCTGTCCTATCAGGAGATCGGGGCTGCCCTGAGTCTGGAGGAGGGGACGGTGAAGTCCCGGATCAGCCGGGCCAAGCGGCAGCTGCGAACCATTCTGGCGGAGGGGAACCTTTTGGGGGAACCGGACGTCATACAGGATAGAAGGGGGGCGGGAGAATGACGTGTGATCTGGACCGGGTGGACGCGCTGGCGGACGGCCGGCTGGACGGCCCGGAGGCGAAAGAGGTCATGGAGCATCTGGCCGGATGCCACCAGTGCCGGGCATATTATGAGGGTGCCCTGGCGGCGGACCGGGTGCTGGCGGATACCGGCATCAACCCTCCGGCGGATTTTGCTGCGGGGGTCATGGAGCGGATCCGGCCCCGGCGGCAGGTGCAGTGGCCCCGGGCGGCGGCAGGACTGGCCGCGTGCCTGCTGCTGGCGGCGGGGGCGACCCTGGCGCTGCCCCAGGCGGTCCCTGAGCCGCCGTCATTTTACCGGGAGTACCCTGAGCTGTTGAGCAGCGAGGACCAGACACTGGTTTTCACCTTGGGCACCAAGGGCACCGACGTATTTGAGGAGGAGACCCGCAAGGAGACGGAAATGCGTTACCGGCAGCTGACGGGAGAGAGCGTCCCCGTGGTGGAGGACGCGGGCCTGTGCCGCCGGACGGCGGCGGCTCTGGCGCGGCAGGGCATTGCCCCGGACCACCAGGGGGTGTACCGGCTGACGCCCCGGCAGATGGAGACGCTGTATATCCAGGCGCCGGAGCTGGCGCTGGTCCACATGGGATCGGTGTTTCTGCTGGACAGCCTGGGATAGAATACAAGGAGGAGCTTATGAAAAAGAGAACGCATTGGTTCGTGGCGGCGGGGCTGGCCCTGTGCGGGCTGCTGCTGGCTGCGCTGACCCTGGGACAGCCCCGGGACGTTCCCGAGAACAGCCGGGACAATGAGGCCCGGCCCGTGGTGCGGGTGATTCCCGCCTGGAAGGGCGCACAGGACCTGGAAAAGCACGCGTATTAAGGAGGAAGCGCATGAAATATGCCTTTTGATGATGGGAGATTTCGGCCCGGGGGACCGGGCGGACATTGGTGCATAAAAAGAAAGGGACCTGTATGGTCCCTTCCTTTTTATGCACCGCTCTGCTCATATACGGCACGGACATAGCGGCGGCCCCGCCAGATGGTGGCCAGGCACACGACCATGGAGAACCCGCCGCACAGGGTGACGCACAGGCGGTAGTCCAGCACCTCCCCCAGCGCCCCAATGACCAGGGACAGCACGGCGGCCGCGCCGGTATACAGCATGGATTCAAAGGCGTTGACCCGGGCCCGGAGCCTTTCCGGAATATACCGCTGCACCGCCGCCTGGCGCATGGTGGCGCTGTTGGTCCCCAAAAATCCACACAGGCCCCGGCTGGCCAGCATCAGGGGATACGGCAGCCAAAGCAGCAGCATGTCCATGGCCTCGTACACCATGTACACCAGGAAGGCGAAGCCGTACCGCTTCTTTTCCGGGATCTCCATCCGGTACTGCACAAAGCCGCCCACTGTGCGGCCCAGGAACTCCGCCACGGAGAACAGAGAGTACATGGCCGCCGTCATGCCGGGAAACGTCCGGAAGAACGCCACCAGAATGGGGGAATATCCGCTGCCCACGCCGTTGGTGACGGCCATGTAGCCATAGATGTTCATAAGGCCCTTCTCCTGCCGCAGATACCGGGCGGCCTCCTTCACATCCGCCCACCAGGCACGGAGGGAGGAGCTTTCCTCCGGCGGGCGGCGCTCCTCGTGAATACGGATGCCGCTTTCCACCGCCGCCGCCATCAGGGATAGGACTCCTTGTCCCACCAGCAGCCATGCCGCTCCCACGGCGTCCAGCAGCACCGCCGACAGGGGCAGCATCATCACCCGCAGAACGGGGTACAGGGTGGAGGCCACGGCATAGCCCTTTTGCTCCGCCCCCTCCGGCAGCAGCATGGGGAAAATGCTGTTGTACGCCAGCTCGTCAAAGGCTCTGAGGGACGCCAGCACCAGGGAAAAGGCCAGGTAGCCCACATAGGAGAACGTGCCCCGCAGAAGATACGCCCCCAGCAGCAGATACATGACGCCGTTGAGCATGTCGCCGCCCACCAGGAAGGGCTTGCGGGGCATCCGGTCCATCCACGGGGCAATGAACAGGGGCAGCAGAAAGCCCGGGATCAGCTCCGTCGCCAGCACCAGCGCCGAGGCCAGGGTGCTGCCGGTCTCGTCGAACACCAAAAACGACATGGCAAAGCCGCCGGCGATGCCGCCTACGGCGCCCAGTCCGCTGGCGGCGATCAGCAGGGTAAAATTCCGTGTCCAGAGTCTGTTTTTCATCGCTTCTCACCTCGGGAATATCATAGCACACTGGTAAGACGATGAAAACGGGGTATATATGGGAAATATTTCTTATAAAAGTCATATTAAATAAGAAAAACAGGGGGATATATAGGAAAGCTGCTGTGCTGCGGGGTGGAAGGCGAGCGGGGATAGATGCTGGGCGGCAGAAAAAACGTAAAAAAATCGCGGCTCCTACCGTATTTTTTTGTAAATAAAATATAACAGTTGACTACCAGAGGATTATCTGCGATAATATAAGTGAAAATATTAGAAAGGAGAATATCCATGAAACGTAGGATCTCTGTTTTGCTGCTGGCGGGCATGCTCCTGCTGCTGACCGCTTGCGGCGGCGTGGTACGTCCTCCTGTCCGTATCGGGGAAGCTACTGGGAATGCCTCCTTTAACAAGGTTGTATTCCCTGACGGAGGCCTTTGAGGAGGCTGACGTTGTGGCATTGGTCCAGGTAGGGAACTGGCTGGGGGAAAATACGGATGGGTTCCCCTATACCTATTACGAAGCCGATGCGTTGGAATGCTACAAGGGCGATATCCCCGCCCATTTTACACTGATGCAGTCCGGTGCATCCTCATCAACCTATGAGGACTACCCACTATATACCTATGGCAACCAGCTGCTGCTGTTTCTGGATCAAACTCAGACAGACTGGGGCGAAGCATATATACAATATCCGGGCGCCTATGTGAATGTTTGCTCCTTCATCACCATGATGTACGTGGCGAACGCAGATGACGGCAGCCGCTACTTTGTGGACCGCTTCGGCCTGATGACTTATGAGGAGCTGATGAATAATCCAGGCTCCGCGACACTGGGGCAGCCGGCCGCTCAGCTGCGGGACCGCGGGCTGATGGCGGAGCTGAGCGACAATGTGAAGGGGACGGATAAGCTGCTGGCGGAGAGCCTGGCGGCAGCGGGCGATATGCAGAGCAACCCACACGCCGGCATTACCGCCTATGTCTATTCTGAGGACACCCTGAAGGCGCTGTTCGCCTCGCTGTCCGGCGAGTGACCGTATCAGAAAAGGGATTTTTTTGACAAGCAGAAAACCCCCGGCCGGTGGCCGGGGGTTTTTGCTGTGTGGATTGCCGCTTGTTTACTTGACGATCAGGGTCTTGCCGTCCATTTCCTGGGGAGTGGCCAGGCCCATCACATCCAGGATGGTGGGGGCGATATCCGCCAGGCGGCCGGGGCGCAGCTCGTTGCCTGCGCCGCACAGGATGAAGGGCACCAGGTTGGTGGTGTGGGCGGTCATGGGGCTGCCGTCGGGCTGGAGCATGACCTCGGCGTTGCCGTGGTCCGCCGTGACCATGGCGATGCCGCCCATTTTCAGGGTGGCCTCCACCACACGGCCCACGCAGGTGTCCACCGTCTCCACGGCCTTGACAGCCGCCTGGAGAACGCCGGTGTGGCCCACCATGTCGCAGTTGGCGAAGTTCAGGATGATCACGTCATACGCGCCGGAGTTGATGCGCTCGATGCACTTGTCGCACACCTCATAGGCGCTCATCTCGGGCTGGAGATCGTAGGTGGCCACCTTGGGGGAGGGCACCAGCACCCGGTCCTCGCCGGGGTACTGCTTTTCCACGCCGCCGTTGAAGAAGAAGGTGACATGGGCGTACTTCTCCGTTTCGGCGATGCGCAGCTGGGTCATGCCCATGGCGCTGAGGTATTCGCCCAGGCCATTTTTCACGGGGATACGGGGCCAGGCCACCAGCACGTTGGGCATGGAGGCGTCGTACTCGGTGTTGCAGACGTAGGTGGTGGGGAAGAACTCCCGCTGGAAGCCGTCAAACTCCGGGTCCACGATGGCACGGGTGATTTCCCGGGCCCGGTCGGGGCGGAAGTTGAAGAAGATGATGCTGTCGTTGTCGGAAATGGTGCCGTCCGGGTCGCAGACCACCGGCTCCATAAATTCGTCGGTGACGTCATTTTCATAGGACTGGGCCACGGCGTCCACCGGGTCGGGATTCTGGATGCCCTCGCCATAGACCATGGCGTCGTAGGCCAGCTGCACCCGCTCCCAGCGGTTGTCCCGGTCCATGGCGTAATACCGGCCCATGACGGTGGCGATTTTTCCCACGCCCAGGGCCCGGCACTTTTCCTGGCAATCGGCCACGAAGCCCTTGCCGCTGGTGGGGGACACGTCCCGCCCGTCCAGAAACGCGTGGACATACACCCGGGTCAGACCCTTGTTCCTGGCCATTTGCAGCAGGGCGTACAGGTGCTGGATGTGGGAGTGGACGCCGCCGTCGGACAGCAGTCCGTACAGGTGCAGGCTGGAGCCCTTTTCCAGGCAGTCGTCCATGGCCTTGTTGTAGGCGGCGTTTTCAAAGAAGCTGCCATCGTCGATGGCGCGGGAGATGCGGGGCAGGTCCTGGAACACCACCCGGCCGCCGCCGATGTTGGTGTGGCCCACCTCGCTGTTGCCCATCTGCCCGGCGGGCAGACCCACGTCCAGGCCGCTGGCGGACAGGGTGGTATGGGCATATTCGGCAAACAGCCGGTCCAGCTGGGGCGTTTGGGCCAGGCTGACGGCATTGCCGGGGCCGGGGTCCGTCAGGCCGAAGCCGTCCATGATGATCAGGGTAGTAGGCGCCTTGTTCATTGCGGAACCTCCTGTCGTTTCGCTTAGTCCTGGTTGGCGGCGTTGATGATCTCCACAAAGTCGGCGGGCTTCAGGGCCGCACCGCCGATGAGGCCGCCGTCGATATCGGGCTGGGCCAGCAGCTCGGCGGCGTTGCCGGGCTTCATGGAGCCGCCATACTGGATGGTGATGGAGCGGGCGATACGGGCGCCGTACAGATGGCGCACGGTGGTGCGGATCGAGGTGCAGACCTCGGCGGCCTGCTCGGCGGTGGCGGTCTTGCCGGTGCCAATGGCCCAGATGGGCTCATAGGCGATGACGCACTTGCGCAGCTTTTCGGCGGGCACACCGGCCAGGGCGGACTTTACCTGCAGGGCGATGAGCTCCATGGTGATGCCCAGCTCCCGCTGCTCCAGGCTTTCGCCCACGCAGATAATGGGGTGCAGCCCGGCCTCCAGAGCGGCCAGAACCTTCTTGTTGACGGTGAAATCCGTTTCGCCGAAATACTGGCGGCGCTCGGAATGGCCGATGATGACGTACTTGACGCCCAGGTCCTTCAGCATATCGGCGGACACCTCGCCGGTGTAGGCCCCGGACTTTTCATAGAACAGGTTCTGAGCGCCCACGGAAATGCGCAGGTCCTTGAAGGCCTTCAGAGCGGTGGGAATGTTGACAAAGGGGACGCATACCACCACGTCGCACCACTTGGCGCGGGGCATGATAGCCTTGATGTCCTCGGCAAACTTTTTGGTGTCGCTGGCGGTCATGTTCATTTTCCAGTTGCCGGCGATAATGGTCTTGCGATATCTGCGATTCATGATGCTTGTTACTCCTCTTACCTAATAATATATTCTCGAAGGGAGGAAGGGGTTCCTCCCCTGGCGTTACTTATCCAGCAGGCAGGCCACGCCCGGCAGCTCGATGCCCTCCAGAAACTCCAGGGACGCGCCGCCGCCGGTGGAGATGTGGGTGATCCTGTCGGCAAAGCCCATCTGCTCCACCGCCGCCGCGCTGTCGCCGCCGCCCACGATGGTCACGGCGCCGCTGTCGGCCAGGGCCTGGGCCATAGCCCGGGTACCGGCGGCAAACTTTTCAAATTCGAACACGCCCATGGGGCCGTTCCACACAACGGTGCCCGCGCCCCGGACGGCGGCGCAGAAGGTGCGGATGGTCTCCGGCCCGATGTCCAGGCCCTCCATATCGTCGGGGATGGCATCGGTGGGCACCACAAGGCTGTCGGCATCGGCGGAAAACTCCGCCGCGGCCACGGTATCGGTGGGCAGAAGCAGCTGCACGCCCCGGTCCTTGGCCTTCCGGAGCATCTCCAGGGCATAGTCCAGCTTATCCGGCTCGCACAGGCTCTTGCCGATGGAGCCGCCCTGGGCCCGGGCAAACGTATAGGCCATGCCGCCGCCAATGATGATGGTGTCGGCCTTTTCCAGCAGGTTGTTGATGACGCCGATCTTGTCGGACACCTTGGCCCCGCCCAGCACGGCCACGAAGGGGCGCTTGGGGTTTTCCAGAGCACCGCCCATGATCTCCAGCTCCCGGGCCACCAGCAGGCCGGACACGGCAGGCAGGAAGGCCGCCACACCGGCGGTGGAGGCGTGGGCCCGGTGCACGGTGCCGAAGGCGTCGGAAACATACAGCTCTGCCATAGAGGCAAGCTCCCGGGCAAACTCGGGGTCGTTCTTCTCCTCGCGGGGGTCGAAGCGCAGGTTCTCCAGCAGCATGATCTGGCCGCCCTGCAGGGCCGCAGCCTTGGCCTTGGCATCCTCGCCCACGATGTCCTTGGCAAAAATGACCTCCTGGCCCAGCAGCTGGCTCAGCCGCTCCGCCACAGGCCGCAGCGTCAGACTGTCCTTCCACTGCCCCTTGGGCTTGCCAAGGTGAGAGCAGGCAATGACCGCCGCGCCCCGCTCCAGCAGATACCGGATGGTGGGAAGACTGGCCACAATGCGCTTGTCGCTGGTGATGGCGTGGGTCTCCTTATCCTGGGGCACGTTGAAATCGCAGCGCAGCAGGATCTTCTTGCCTGCCACGTCCACGTCCATGATGGTTTTCTTATTGTAATTCATATCGGTACGCTCCTTTATGAAAATAATACTCAATTTATACTCACTTTGCCATTTCCCCGCAGCGCATCAACCCCGGGAACTCCTGCTGCCGCAGCGCCTCGTAGGTCAACACCGCCACGGAGTTGCTGAGATTCAGGCTCCGGGCCGGGGACACCATGGGCAGGCGGATGCAGCGATCATAGTGGGCCGTGCGGAATGCTTCCGGCAGACCCGCCGTCTCCTTGCCGAAGAACAGCCAGCAGCCCTCCCGGAACCGGGCCTGACAGTAATCCTGGGGGGCCTTGGTGGTGGCCAGCCACAGGTCGTCCGCCGCCTCCGGGTGCTTCCGGAAGAAATCGTCCAGGCTCTCATAGTCGAATACCCGGACCAGGTGCCAGTAATCCAGGCCGGCGCGCTTCACCGCCCGGTCAGAGATGTCGAAGCCCAACGGACGGATCAGATGCAGATCGCAGCCGGTGGCCGCACAGGTGCGGGCAATATTCCCGCAGTTCTGGGGGATTTCCGGCTCAACCAGAACAATATGCACCATCTTTCCGTCGCTCCCTTCGGCACCTGCCTGACATGACCAGCCTATTGTAATGCAATTCCCTAAAGAATGCAACTGGAAATTGTTAATTCTGGGTATTTTTTCTTAAAAGTACAAAAATATGCAGGCGAATTGTAAGGGTTTTCTTGATTTTTGCGGCACTGGAAAATTATTGCCAGAAAAAAACGCAAAAATACTGGATTTTCACGCAGAGCATGATATAATGGAATTAACTATAGAAGGGGGGATGGTTCCCATGAACTGTAAAATTGCGATTTTCGACCTGAAGGGCGCTTTGGCCCCCGAGGATCAACCGCTGATGCTGGAGCCTGTCCTGTTTTGTCCGGTGCTGACCTGGATGGCGCAGGAATTGATGTGCTGCGGTGTGCAGCGGTATTTTATTGTCTGCCGGGAAAACTGGCGGGAGGAGGCCCGGGAGGCGCTCCAGGGCTTCGACGCAGAATTTTTCGACGATGTCCCGGCGGCGCTTTCTGCCGCCGAGGAGGACGTGATGGTAGTTCCCGGGCCTGTGGTACCGGTATACGGACCGGAAGACCGGAACGTATACGCCGCCGATGCGGCGGTGCTGCGCTCCCGGCTGCGGGAGGGTACGTCCCTGACCGACTGCCCGGCGGAAGCCGTGGGCGTCCGCGCCCTGTGGCAGCCCCGGGAGCAGGCTCCCGCGTTCCGGGCTTTTTCTTCGGCGGCGGAGCTGAACGCCGCCATGCCCGCTGCCCGTGAGCTGCTGATGCGCCGCATGGCGTCCAACGGCGTCACCGTGGTGGACCCCGTCAACACCTATGTGGACCCTCGCTGCTCCGTGGCTCCCGGCGTGACCCTGCTGCCGGGCACCATCCTGCGGGGACACACCGCCATCGCTGCGGGCTGCGAGATCGGCCCCAATTCCATGGTGCGGGACTGCATCGTGGGGGAGGGGACCACCGTCAACGCCTCTCAGGTCAACGAGAGCACCATCGGCAGCCACACCACCGTGGGACCCTTTACCTATGTCCGTCCCAACTGCCGCATCGGCGACCACTGCCGGGTGGGGGACTTTGTGGAGGTGAAGAACTCCGTCATCGGCGACGGCACCAAGATCAGCCATCTGACCTATGTGGGCGACAGCGACGTGGGCCGGCGGGTGAACTTCGGCTGCGGCACCGTTACCACCAACTATGACGGGCACAAGAAGTTCCGCTGCACCATCGGCGACGACGCATTCCTGGGCTGCAATACCAACCTCATCGCGCCCGTCACCGTGGGGGACCGGGCCTATACCGCCGCCGGGTCCACCGTTACCGACAACGTGCCCGACGGAGCCCTGGCCATTGCCCGGGCCCGGCAGACCAACAAGGAGGGCTGGGCCGACCGGCTGCGGGCCCTGTGGAAAAAGAACCAGTGAGTATCGGCGCCAGCCGTCTCAAATACATCAATACCAAGAGAGATTTTTTTGAGTAAGATAGAAAGCGAGTGTGTAGAAAATGATTTCTCATGGCAAGGACATCAAGGTGTTCACCGGTAACTCCAACCCCGCCCTGGCAAAGGAGATCTGCCAGGTCATCGGTACCAAGCTGGGCGAGTCCGAGGTCAAGACCTTCGCCGACGGCGAAGTGTCCGTCTCCCTGTATGAGACTGTCCGCGGCAGCGACGTGTTCCTCATCAACTCCACCTGCAAGCCGGTCAATGACAGCCTCATGGAGCTGCTGATCATGATCGACGCCTGCCGCCGCGCCTCCGCCGGCCGCATCACCGCCGTGATTCCCTATTTCGGCTATGCCCGTCAGGACCGCAAGGCCAAGAGCCGCGACCCCATCTCCGCCAAGCTGGTGGCCAACATGATCGTGGCCGCAGGCGCGGACCGCGTGCTGACCATGGACCTGCACGCCAGCCAGATCCAGGGCTTCTTTGATATCCCTGTGGACAATCTGCTGGGTAACCCCGTGTTTGTAGATTACTACGCCAAGAAGTTCGGTGAGCGCGCCGAGGACATGGTGGTGGTTTCTCCCGACGTGGGCTCCGTGGCCCGGGCCCGCACCTTTGCCCAGAAGCTGCATATGAGCCTTGCCATCGTGGATAAGCGCCGCCAGAAGGCCAACCAGTGCGAGGTCATGAACGTTATCGGCGACGTGGCCGGAAAAGACTGCATCCTGTTCGACGACATGGTGGATACCGCCGGCTCCCTGTGCAACGCCGCCAAGGCCATCGTGGAGGTGGGCGGCGCCAAGAGCGTGTATGCCTGCGCCAGCCACGGCGTGCTGTCCGGCCCCGCTCTGGAGCGGCTGGAGAACAGCAGCATCACGGAGCTGGCTCTGCTGAATACCATTCCCGAGACCCAGGGCGCCGGGTGCAGCAAGATCAAGTATCTGTCCGTTGCTCCCATGTTCGGCGAGGCCATTGAGCGCATTTATCAGGAAATTTCCATCTCCAAGCTGTTCAACTGAGAAAAGCTGTGCTATAATAGTCGGGCGCTTTTGCGCCCGACTATATTTTTGCACCGGAGCTTTCCGGCGACAAAGGATGTGACGCTATGTTTTTTCATCGCAGCGGCGGCGGGGTGAGCTGGCTGCTGGTGGGCCTGGGGAATCCCGGGGCCAAGTATGCCAGCACCCGGCACAACATGGGCTTTCTGGCCCTGGACGGCCTGGCGGACCGGGAGGGCTTCCGCTTTAACAAGCTGCGCTTCCGGGCCTGGACGGCTCAGTGGAAGGTGGGGGATCAGCAGGTGCTGGTGATGAAGCCCCAGACGTATATGAATCTGTCCGGCGAGTCTGTGGGCGAGGCGGCGCGGTTTTACAAAATCCCGGCGGACCATGTGCTGGTCATCAGCGACGACGTGTCCCTGCCGGCCGGAAAGCTGCGCATCCGGGCCGGGGGCAGCGCCGGAGGGCACAACGGGCTGAAGAACATCATCCAGCATCTGGGCACCGACCGATTCCCCCGGATCAAGGTGGGGGTAGGCTCTCCTCAGCAGGCGGACTATGACATGGTGGACTGGGTCATCGGCAAGCCCATGGGGGAGGATCAGAGGGCTCTGATGGAGGCCCTGGACCGGGCCGGTGAGGCGGCCAAGGTCCTGATTTCCGACGGCATCGACCGGGCTATGAACCGGTTCAATTGAAGAATGCAGATCCATTCGTCAGCAAAATAGGCAAAAAGAGGGTCCCGCCATCCGGCGGGACCCTCTTTTTGCTGATACTGCCTGCATATATTATGGTCAGGCGGCCTGGACCTCAAATTTCAGCACACCCTCGGCCCCGGAAACGCGGGCCATCATGGCCTCCAGATCCTCCACCATTTCGCTGGTCTCGGCGGAAATGGTGACGCCGGCGCAGCCGTTGGTGGGGATGGTCTGGTTGATGGTGAGTATATTTGCGCCGGAATTGGCAAAAATAGACAGGAAGTTGGACAGCACGCCGGGGTTATCCTTCAGCAGGGCGTAAAACGTGATGATGTGGCCGGCCTTCATGTCCTGGAAGGGCTGCACCGCGTCCTTGTACTTGTAAAACGCGCTGCGGCTGATGCCCACCATCCGGGCTGCCTCGCCCACGGTAGCCGCCTCGCCCACCTGGAGCATCCGGCGGGCCTCCGCCACCTTTATGAATACCTCCGGCAGGGCTTCTGCCGATACGATGTAATATTTTTGATTGCTCATGGCCGTAACCTCCGCTGATGTTTCCGGCGGAAGCGTGCCTCCGCCGTTTCATTTAGCCTTTATCATACCATGTGGCTTGACAAAATACAACTGTTTTCATGGGAAGGAGCTTACAAAAATGCAGGAAAAGCAGCGTGCATTTTTGGTGCGGACTGCATATTGGGCCGTGTGGACGGCGCTGTTGTGGCTGGGGGTGCGGTATCTGCTGCGGTGGCTGCTGCCGTTTATCCTGGCCCTGGGCCTGGCGGCGCTGGTGGAGCCTGTCATTGCCTGGTGCCGCCGGCGGATGGGCCTGAAGCGGGGATTCACGGCGGCAGTGGTGACCATCGCCGTTACGGCGGCCATTCTGGCGCTGGCGGCCGTCATCGTGTGGCAGCTGATCCGCCAGGCGGCGGAGCTGCTGACGCGCCTGCCCACCCTGCTGGCAGGACTGCCGGGAATGACCGCCGCCCTGCGGCAGCGGCTGGACGACTTCTGTGCCGCCTGCCCCCAGGGACTGCGGGGCTGGCTGGAGGAGATCCCCGCCCTGCTGGGGACCCAGGCGGCGGTGCTGGCGGAGCGGGCCAGCGGGGCGTGCATTACAGCGGCGGGAGCCCTGGCGGCGGCTTTGCCCGGGGTGTTCCTGTTCTGCGGCACCACGGCCCTGGCGGTGTTTTTCACCACCGGCAGCTATCCCCGGATCATGGCCTTCTTCCGCCGCCAGCTGGGAACGCGGCTGGACAGGGCCCGGGGTGTCAAGGCGAATCTGCTGTCCACCCTGGGGAAATGGTTCCGGGCCCAGGCCATTCTGCTGGGGGTCACGTTCTGTGAGCTGCTGGCGGGCTTTCTGCTGATGGGCCAGCGATACGCCCTGCTGCTGGCCGCCGTTACTGCGCTGGTGGACGCCCTGCCGGTGTTCGGCACGGGGACGGTGCTGCTGCCCTGGGCAGCGGCGTGCCTGCTGCTGGGGCAGGCCCCCCGGGCGGTGGCTCTTGCGGCGCTGTATGCGGTGATCTCCGCTGTGCACAGCTTTCTGGAGCCCAAGGTCATGGCCGCCCAGGCGGGCCTCCCCCCCCTGGCGGCACTGGCGGCTATGTACGCCGGCTTCCGGGCCTTTGGCGTGGCGGGCATGATCCTGCTGCCTGTGGCGCTGCTGTTCGTCAAGCAGCTCCATGACCAGGGCTATGTGGGGCTGTGGAAATAGCCTGAAAAGGGAAAATAACTGTTTTCTTGCCGGATGATCTGTGGTATAATGAAACATTAGTGAAGATTTTTCGACAGGAGAATGCCAAGATGAACAAACAACGCCGCGCGGACCTGCTGCTGGTGATGACCACTTTTTTCTGGGGCGCCAGCTATTATCTGACGGATATCTGCCTGGACGACCTGCCTCCCATGACCCTCAATGCCTTTCGCTTCATCGTGGCCTTTGTGGTTCTGGGGCTGATTTTCTGGAAGCACGTGCTCCATGTGAACCGCATCACCCTGCGGTACAGCCTCATCGTGGGCCTGGCCCTGGCAGGGACGTACGTGGCGTATAACTACGGCATTACCCGCACCTCCCTCTCCAACGCCGCTTTCATCTGTGCCCTGCAGGTGATTTTTGCCCCGCTGCTGGGCTTTCTGTTCTTCCGGCAGAGACCCGGGTGGAAGCTGGGCGCCGCCCTGGCGGTGTGTACCGTGGGCATGGCCCTGTTGACGCTGAACGGTCAGCTGCGTCCGGCCTCCGGGGACCTGATCTGTATCATCACGCCCCTGTGCTATGCCGCAGACCTGCTGATTACGGAGAAGGCCGTCCGGGACCCCAGGGTGGACCCCCTGGGCCTGGGCGTGTGCCAGCTGGCAGTGGTGGGCGCCGTGACCCTGGTCCTGGCTCTGGTGCTGGGGGAGCCGGTGCATCTGCCCACCTCCGGCAAGACCTGGGCGGCGGCGTTGTTTCTGGGCGTGGTATGCTCCGGCATTGCCTTCGTCATTCAGTCTGTCCAGCAGCAGTATACCACCGCCAGCCATGTGGGCCTGATCTTTACCCTGGAGCCGGTATTTGCCTCCATGGTGGCCTTTGTCATGACCGGCGAGGTCCTGTCTCTGCGGGGCTATATCGGCGCGGCGCTGATGCTGCTGAGCCTGTTCATCATGGAGGGCGACTGGTCCTTCCTCCGCCGCAAAAAGCATACATAAAGGAGAACTTACCGTGGATAAACGATTGGAGCGCATCCTGCCCCGGGTGCAGAAGCCTGCCCGCTACGTGGGCGGGGAATACAACGCCGTGAAGAAGGACCCGGCCCAGGTGGATACCCGCATTGCCTTCTGCTTCCCGGACACCTATGAGATCGGCATGTCCAACCTGGGCATGCGCATTCTCTACGGCGTTATGAACAACATGGAGGGCGTGTGGTGCCAGCGGGTGTTCGCCCCCTGGGGCGACATGGAGGAGGAGATGCGCCGGGCGGGGATGCCCCTGTTTGCCCTGGAGTCCGGCGAGGCCATCACGGATTTTGACATTGTGGCCTTCTCCGTGGGCTATGAAATGGCCTTTCCCGCCATTCTGAACATGCTGGACCTGGCAAACATTCCCATTCACAGCGCGGAGCGCACGGCCCTGACCCCGCTGGTCATCGCCGGGGGCACCGCCATGTACAACGCCGAGCCCATCGCCGATTTCGTGGATCTGGTGAGCCTGGGCGAGGGCGAGGATCTCACCGTGGAGCTGGTGGAGCTGCACCGCCAGGCCCGGCGGGAGGGCTGGTCCAAGGAGGAGTTTCTCCGGGCTGCCGCCCGGCTGCCGGGGATCTATGTCCCCAGCCTGTACGACGTGACATATCACGATGACGGCACCGTGGCCGCCATTACCCCCCGGGACGGGGCTCCGGCGGTGGTGACCAAGCGCATCGTCCGGGATATGGACAAGTCCTTCTTTCCCACAAAAACCATTGTACCCTCCACGGAGATCGTCCAGGACCGGGTGATGCTGGAGCTGTTCCGGGGCTGCATCCGGGGCTGCCGGTTCTGTCAGGCGGGGTATGTGTATCGCCCCGTCCGCAACCGCAGCCGGGAGCTTTGCGCCCAGTACGGCGTGGAGGCCTGCAACGACTCCGGATATCAGGAGGTGACGCTGTCCAGCCTGTCCACCAGCGACTATCCGCCGCTGACGGAGCTGTGCGATGAGCTGGAGCCCTTCTGCCAGCAGCGGCACGTGAATCTCTCTCTGCCCAGTCTGCGGGCGGATAATTTCTCCATGAGCCTGATGGAGCGGCTGGCCAAGGGCCGCAAAACCGGTCTGACCTTCGCCCCGGAGGCCGGGACCCAGCGGCTCCGGGACGTGATCAACAAGAACGTTACCCAGGAGGACTTGCTGCAGTCCTGCCGGACAGCCTTCGCCGGGGGGTACAGCGCCGTGAAGCTGTATTTCATGCTGGGCCTGCCCACGGAAACCGACGAGGACGTGCTGGGCATCGCCGATCTGGCGGCCCGGGTCATGCACGCCTGGCGGGAGAGCGCCAGCAACAAAAACCGCGGCGTCCGCATCACTGTGTCCACCTCCTGGTTCGTACCGAAGCCCCACACGGCCTTCCAGTGGGAGCCGCAGATCGCCAAGGAGGAGTATGAGCGCCGGGTGAATCTGCTGCGGGAGGCCATCAAAACAAAAACCGTCACCTATAATTGGCACGATTCCGACACCAGCTTCCTGGAGGCCGTGCTGGCCCGAGGGGACCGGCGCATGGGCCGGGTGCTGGAGGCCGCATGGCGCAAGGGGGCCAAGCTGGACGCCTGGGAGGAGTATTTCTCTCTGGACCGCTGGCTGGAGGCCTTTGACCAGTGCGGGCTGGACCCACACTTTTACGCCAACCGCATCCGGCAGCGGGACGAGCTGATGCCCTGGGCCATGATCTCCAGCGGCGTCACAGAGAGCTATCTCTGGCGGGAGCGGGAGCGGGCCTTTGCCGGGGTCACCACCCCGGACTGCCGCACCCACTGCAACGCCTGCGGCGCCAACCGATTGGTAGGAGGGAAATGCGATGTCTAAGCTGCGGCTGCTGTTTGTGAAGGAGGGGCCCGCCTCCTATATCTCCAATCTGGACCTGCTGCGGACGGTGCAGCGGGCCTTCCCCCGGACGGAGCTGGACATCCGGCACTCCCAGGGCTTCCACCCCCACCCCATCATCTCCATCGTCCTGCCTCTGCCGGTGGGCCAGTCCAGCGACTGCGAGCTGCTGGACTTTGAGGTCACCCAGGAAACGGACGGGGCGGGCATCGCGGAAAAGCTCAACGGGGGTCTGCCGGAGGGGCTGACCATTCTGGATTGCTACGAGGCCCGCCGCCCCGTGCGGGAGCTGACGTATTTGCAGGCGGATATGGAGCTGGACTATGACCGGGGCGTGCCCCATGGGGCCGCCCAGGCGCTGACGGAGCTGCTGCGCCGCCGGGAGCTGCTGATCGAAAAGCGCACCAAGCGCAAGCAGCTGGCGGAGGTGGACATCGCGCCTATGATCCGGGACATTTCCTTTACCCAGGGAGAAAATGTTCTGCGGGCCGCCGTGACGGTGCAGGCCCAGAACCCCGGCCTGAATCCCCAGCTGCTGGAAAAGGCCATCGCCCGGTACCTGCCGGAGCTGACTCCGGACTTCGTCCGCGTCCGCCGCCGGGAGCTGCTGGACGCCGACGGCCAGGTGTTTCGATGATCCCATCACCCGAAGGGCGACCCCCTTCGGGTGATCTTCTTGCCCCGGCGATGAGGGGGCCGGAGGACAGCGTCCTATGTTTCGTATAAATGACGTTCCCGGTAACGGCGGATTCCTTGACGCTGGGGGCAGTTTGCGGTACAATAGGGCCAGAATGCGGTATTATGCCCCGGGATTTGGGGCGGTTATGATAACATATAGGGAGATTTTTCCATGAACTTGCTTGAAAACACCCAGCTTTACCGTACCTACGGCGCGCACCCGGCGGGGCAGGGCTGGACCTTCCGGGTCTATGCCCCCAATGCCCGGGATGCGGCTCTGGCCGGTGACTTCAATGGCTGGCAGCCTGCCCCCATGCAGCGCCAGGGCGGCGACTGGGTCCTCGCCGTTCCCGATGCCCAGCCCGGTCAATGCTACAAATACGTCATCACCGGCGCCGACGGTCAGGTCCGCTGGAAGGCAGACCCCTATGGCACCTATGCCCAGCTGCGGCCTGACACCGCCAGCCGCCTGTACGATGTGTCCGGCTTCCGCTGGCACGACGACGTGTGGCGGGAGCGCCGGAGGGAAACGCCGCTGACCGACGGCCCCCTGAACATCTATGAGGTCCATCCCGGCTCCTGGCGGCGGGATGAGGACGGCGGTTTTCTCAACTACCGCCAGCTGGCAGACCGGCTGGCCCCCTATGTCCGGGACATGGGCTATAACGCCGTGGAGCTGCTGCCGGTGACGGAATATCCCCTGGACGACTCCTGGGGTTATCAGTGCGTGGGCTATTTTGCCCCCACCAGCCGCTATGGCGAGCCCCACGACTTCATGTATCTGGTGGACCGGCTGCACCGGGCGGGCCTGGCGGTGATTTTGGACTGGGTCCCGGCTCACTTCTGCAAGGACGCCCACGGCCTCATCGACTTCGACGGCACCAGCCTGTATGAATATGCCGACCCCCTGAAGCGGGAGCATGAGGGCTGGGGCACCCGGGTCTTTGATTTCGGCAAGGACGACGTGCGGTCCTTCCTGCTGTCCTCCGCCCGCTGGTGGATGGAGGAATACCATGTGGACGGTCTGCGGGTGGATGCGGTGGCCTCCATGCTGTACCTGGATTATGGCCGCACGGAGTGGCGGCCCAACGTTCACGGGGGGCATGAAAATCTGGAGGCCATCTCGTTTTTGCAGGACCTGAACCGGCTGGCGGCGTCTATGGATCCCCCGGCACTGACGGCGGCGGAGGAATCCACCGCCTGGCCCAAGGTCACCTGGCCCATTACCGACGGCGGTCTGGGCTTCGGACTGAAATGGAACATGGGTTGGATGAACGATGTGTGTCACTACCTGAAAATGGACCCCTGGTTCCGGCAGTTCCACCACAAGGACGTAACGTTTTCCATGATGTACGCCTTTTCCGAGCGGTTCGTGCTGCCTCTGTCCCACGACGAGGTGGTTTATATGAAGGGCTCCCTCCGGGGCAAAATGCCCGGGGATGACTGGCGGCAGCTGGCGGGGGTCCGGAGCTTTACGGCCTATATGCTGGCCCATCCCGGCAAAAAGCTGACGTTTATGGGGGCAGAGCTGGGCCAGTGGCACGAGTGGGACTTCAAGGGCCAGCTGGACTGGTACCTGCTGGACAATGACGCCTGCTGCCGCACCCACCAGTGCATCCGGGCACTGAACCGGTTTTACAAGAAGTCCCATCCCCTGTGGGAAAACGACCAGGATTGGGACGGCTTCCAGTGGCTGGTGGCCGATGACAACCACAACAACGTGCTGGTTTTCCTGCGCCGTGACCGGAAGGGCCGGGAGCTGATCTGCGTGGTGAACTTCTCCCCGGAGGCCCACGAGGGCTATCGCTTCGGCGTCCCGGGGAAGCTGTATTACGAGGAAGTGTTCAACACCGACGACGCCGCCTGGGGCGGCTCCGGTGTGTGCAATACCGGGCCCATTCCTGTGGAAAACATCCCATCCCATGGGCGGGACACCTCCATTTCCCTGCGGGTGCCGCCTCTGGGCGCCGTATTTTTGCAGGGGAGGGTGCGGCGCAGAAAAACCAAGGAGTAATCGACAGACTGGAGGGAATGAACAGACATGAAGAAAGAATGCGTGGCCATGCTGCTGGCCGGGGGACAAGGCAGCCGCCTGTATGTCCTCACCGGCGACATGGCAAAGCCTGCGGTGCCCTTTGGAGGAAAGTTCCGCATCATTGACTTTCCCCTGTCCAACTGCACCAATTCCGGCATCGACACCGTGGGTGTGCTGACCCAGTACCGCCCCCTGGAGCTCAACAGCTATATCGGCAGCGGCCAGCCCTGGGAGCTGGACCGGCTCAACGGCGGCGTCCATATTCTGCCGCCGTACCAGAGCGCCTCCGGCGCCTCCTGGTACAAGGGCACCGCCAACGCCATTTATCAGAACATCGGCTTTGTGGACCTGTACGACCCGGAGTATGTGGCGGTGCTGTCCGGCGACCACATCTATAAGATGGACTATTCCCGGATGCTCCAGCATCACAAGGACGCCGGGGCCGCCTGCACCATCTCCGTGATGGAGGTCCCCTGGTCCGAGGCCAGCCGCTTCGGCATCATGTCCGTGGACGAGCATGACCGCATCACCGCCTTCGCCGAAAAGCCCAAGGAGCCTAAAAGCAACCTGGCCTCCATGGGCATCTATATCTTCACCTGGCAGAAGCTCCGCTCCTATCTGCTGGCCGACGAGGCCGACCCCACCTCCGACAACGATTTCGGCAAGAACATCATCCCCGCTATGCTGGACGCCGGAGAGGTCATGTCCGCCTATCGGTTCGAGGGCTACTGGAAGGATGTGGGCACCCTGGACTCCCTGTGGGACGCCAATATGGACATGCTGTCCCCGGGGTCGGGGCTGAACCTGCTGGACAAGAAATGGCCCATCTATTGCCGGACCCCGTCCTGCCCGCCGGCGTTTCTGGGCCCCCACGCCGACGTGGGCAACAGCGCCGTGGCCAAGGGCTGCGGCATCCTGGGCGAGGTGAAAAACAGCGTCCTCAGCTATAATACCCAGGTGGGCCAGGGGGCCAGCGTGTCCTATTCCGTGGTCATGCCCGGGGCCGTCATCGAGGAGGGCGCGGTGGTGCAGTATGCCATCATCGGCGAGCGCTGCCGGGTTGGCCGGGGCGCTCAGGTAGGCGCACCGCCGGAAACCGCCCAGGACCCCGCCGAGTGGGGCATCGCCGTCCTGGGGCCGGACACCGTCATCGCCCCCGGCGAGGTGGTGCCTGCCAAGGCTCTGCTGGACCGTCATCACGGGGAGGTGGAAGCATGAACGGTATGCACGGCATCATTTTCTCCTATGAGAAGAAAACCGGGCTGCGGGAGCTGATCGAGCACCGCATCCACGGTTCCATCCCCTTCGGGGGCAACTATCGCGTGGTGGACTTTATGCTGTCCAACATGGTGGGCGCCGGCGTCCGGGACGTGGGCGTCATCATGCACGGCAAGTGCCAGAGTATGCTGGACCATCTGGGCACCGGCAAAAGCTGGGACCTGAGCCGCAATCACGGCGGTCTTACCCTGCTGCCGGCCTTCGCCTATGCCGAGCGGCGGGGCGACGCCGGCCGCTTCCGGGGCAAGGTGGAGGCTCTGGGCTGCGTCATGGACTATCTGAAGGACATCCGTCAGGATTATGTGGTGCTGACCGACAGCGACCTGGTCATCAATCTTCCCCTGGACGACGTGCTGCGGGATCATATTGACTCCGGCGCCGACCTGACGGCGGTGTGCACCTCGCTGCCGGGCCTGGAGAGTGACACCTATTTCCAGCTGGATAACTCCGGGCGCATCGTGGACGTGGCCCACGACGTGTTCACCCCCGAGGGCTTCCGCTGCCTGAACATCTTCGTGCTGCGCCGGGATCTGCTGATCCAGCTGGTGACCGACTGCATGGCGCACAATCAGTACAGCTTCCGCCACAATATTCTCCAGGACAGGAAGGATGCCCTGCATTTCCGGGCCTATGTCTGGGACGGCTACGCCGCCCGCATCGACACCATCGAGTCCTACTACCGCCGCAGCATGGAGCTGCTGCGGCCGGAGATCCGCATGGAGCTGTTCACACCCCAGCGGCCGATCCTGGCCAAGGAGAACGACTCGCCCTCGTCCTATATGGACGGCTCCTGCGTCAACTCCCTGGTGGCCGACGGCTGCGACATCCAGGGCACGGTGAAAAACTGCGTGCTGTTCCGGGGCGTCCGCATTGAGCCCGGCGCCGACGTGGAGGGCTGCATTCTCTTCAAGGGCACCGTGGTCCGCCGGAATGCCGTCCTGCGGGGCGTTATCACAGACAAATACGTCACCGTTCAGGAGGGGCGCACCCTTATGGGCCACGAGAACTACCCCCTGGTGATCGCCCGGGACGTCACGGTCTGAAGCGGAGGTAAGCATATGAATATTCTGTATATCACCAGCGAGGCGGCTCCGTTCTGCAAAACCGGGGGACTTGCGGACGTGTTGGGCAGCCTGCCCCCCGCCGTGGCGGCGGAGGGCGACCGGGTGTCCGTGCTGCTGCCGCTGTACGGCCAGATCGCCCAGCGCTGGCGGGAGAAGATGAACTTCCGCTGCTACATCTATGTGGACCTGGGCTGGCGGCATGAATACTGCGGCCTGTTCTCCCTGGAATACCGGGGCGTCACCTGGTACTTTGTGGACAACGAGCGGTATTTCCGCCGCCGCAGCCTGTACGGCGACATGGACGACGGCGAGCGCTTTGCCTTCTTCTCCAAGGCGGCGGAGGCACTGCTGCCTCACCTGGCGGAGTATCCCAACGTGATCCACTGCAACGACTGGCAGACGGCTCTGGTGCCGGTGTACCTGCGGGACGCCGGAAACGACCTGCCGGTGGTGTTCACCATCCACAACATCGAGTATCAGGGCAAATACGGCCCCGAGACGGTGGAGGACCTGTTCGGTCTGAACCGGGGCTGGTACGACGGCGGCATCCTGCGGATGGACGGCTGCGTGAACCTGATGAAGGCGGCTATGCTCACCGCCAACGCCGTGACCACCGTCAGCCCCACCTATGCCCGCCAGCTTCACGATCCGGCCTATGCCTGCGGCCTGGAGCAGGTGGTGCAGCTCATCGACTACAAGCTCTCCGGCGTGCTCAACGGCCTGGATATGGAGAGCTTCGACCCGGCCCATGACGCCTCCCTGCCCCAGACCTACGACCCCGACCATATGGAGGGCAAGGCCGTGTGCAAGAGGGAGCTGCAGCGGCAGCTGGGTCTGGCCCAGGAGCCGGACACCCCCCTTACCGCCATCGTCAGCCGCCTGGTGGGACACAAGGGCATGGATCTGGTGTGCCAGGGGCTGGGCGGCATCATGGCCACCGGCTGCCAGCTGGTGGTGCTGGGTCAGGGTGAGCCCCAGTTTGAGGACACCTTCCGCTGGGCCCAGAGCCGCTGGCCGGGCCGGGTATCCGCCCAGATCACCTATTCCGACAACCTTTCCCGCCGGGTTTACGGCGCGGCGGACCTGTTTTTGATGCCGTCCCGCAGCGAGCCCTGCGGCCTGAGCCAGCTGATCGCCATGCGCTACGGCGCGGTGCCCATCGTCCGCCAGACCGGCGGCCTCAACGACACCGTCCGCTCCTGCCAGGTGGGTCAGCCTGACGGCAACGGCTATGTATTCTCCGCCTGCACAGCCCATGACCTGTGCCAGACACTGGGCCAGGCGGTGGGCCTGTACCGGGGCGACCGGCTGGGCTTTGACGCCGTGCGCCGCCGGGGCATGACCGAGGACTTCAGCTGGAACCGCAGCGCCGGGGCCTACCGGCGTATTTACCAAGATCTATCACGGAGGAACCACTAAATGACTTATACCAAAGACGCCCTGAAGGAGGCAATTCAACAGAAGTTGCGCCTGAACTACGGCTGCACCGAAAAGCAGGCCACCGACGGGGAGATCATGAAGGCCTGCGCCCTGGCCCTGCGGGACATTATGGCCGTGCGCAGCGTGGACACCCAGGAGCAGACCCAGGAGCGCCAGGAAAAGCGCGTGCACTATATGTCCCTGGAGTTTCTCATGGGCCGCAGCCTCATGAAAAACGCATACAACCTGGGCATCCTGCCCCAGCTGACCCAGGCCGTGGAGGAGCTGGGCTTTTCCGCCCCGGACATCTTCGACATGGAGCCGGATGCAGGTCTCGGCAACGGCGGTCTGGGCCGCCTGGCCGCCTGCTATCTGGACAGCATGACCACCCTGGACATTCCCGCCACCGGCTATTCCATCTGCTATGAGCTGGGCATCTTCAAGCAGAAGATCGTGGACGGTCAGCAGGTGGAGCTGCCCGACGACTGGCTGAACCTGGGCGATGCATGGCTGATGCCCAAGCCCCAGGAGGCCGAGGAGGTCCATTTCGGCGGCAAGGTCCGCACCCGGTGGGACAACGGGCACCTGATGGTGGTTCACGAGGACTATACCCGGGTGCTGGCCATCCCCTGCGATATGCTGGTGGCCGGGTACAACACGGACCATGTGAATACCCTGCGTCTGTGGGACGCCAAGAGCCCCAAGCCTATCGACATGCAGCTGTTCAGCCAGGGGCAGTATCTGAAGGCCAACGAGGAGCGGGCCATGGCCGACTCCATCAGCACCATTCTCTATCCCGAGGACAACCATTACGAGGGCAAGTCCCTGCGGCTGAAGCAGCAGTATTTCTTCGTGTCCGCCACCCTGCAATCCATCACGCGCCAGCATATCCAGACCTACGGCACCCTGACGAATTTCCACGAAAAGAACGTCATCCAGATCAACGATACCCACCCGGCGCTGGTGATCCCGGAGCTGATGCGCATCCTCATCGACGACGCGGGACTGGGCTGGGACGAGGCGTGGGACATCACCCGCCACTCCGTGGCCTATACCAACCACACCGTGCTGGCCGAGGCACTGGAGAGCTGGCCCCAGCGGCTGTTCGAGACGCTGCTGCCCCGCATCTGGCAGATCATGCAGGAGATCGCGCGGCGCTGGCAGCAGAAGGTGGACGATTTCTATCACGACCCCAAAAAGACGGAGAAAATGGCGGTTATCTGGGACGGCGTGGTCCACATGGCCAACCTCTGCATCGCGGGGGGGATGGCCGTTAACGGCGTGTCCGCTCTGCACTCCGACATTCTCCGCCGCGACGTGTTCCGGGACGCCTGCGGCATGGAGCCGGATAAGTTCAAAAACGTCACCAACGGCGTGGACCACCGGCGCTGGATCAGCCAGATCAACCCCGGACTGGACGGCCTGATCCGGGACTGCATCGGCGAGGGCTATCTTACCCACGCCGGATGCCTGTCCGGTCTGGACCGGTTTGCCGGAGACAAGGCCGTGCTGGACCGGCTGGAGGCCATCAAGCACAACAACAAGCTGGCCTTTGCCCGCTGGGCCAAGGGCCAGCAGGGAGTCACTCTGAACACCGACGCCATCTTCAACGTCCAGGTCAAGCGGCTCCATGAGTACAAGCGCCAGCTGCTGAACGTGCTGCACATCATCAGCCTGTACCAGCAGCTCCAGGACAATCCCGACATGGACTTCCGGCCCCAGACCTTCCTGTTCGGGGCAAAGGCCGCCCCGGGCTACGCCGTGGCCAAGCGCATCATCCGGCTGATTAACTCCCTGGCCGACCAGATCAACAGTGACCCCATCTGCCGGGATAAGCTCCAGGTGGTGTTTCTGGAAAATTACCGGGTGTCCATGGCGGAAATGCTGATGCCCGCCAGCGAGGTGAGCCAGCAGATCTCCACCGCCGGCAAGGAGGCCAGCGGCACCGGCAACATGAAGT
>OMGX01000218.1_pt1 | contig 34926 bp, 32 predicted proteins | sample 1674381 | NCBI WGS metagenome assembly OMGX01 (sample SAMN05578582, study PRJEB25193) | human gut metagenome | biome: Human Microbiome; feature: human-associated habitat; material: feces | host: Homo sapiens | place: USA:Birmingham | reverse complement strand
TACACTCTTTCCCTACACGACGCTCTTCCGATCTGCCTAAGGGGAGAAATCGAAATCTTCCCCGGCCCCCCTGCAAAAAAGCATTACATCTTCCCTTCTTTTTCCAGTTCCCAGCGCTTCTTTACAAGGAAGGTGGCAACGTGGTTGCCGTGGCTGCCGCGGCCGAAGCCTTCGTCCGCGCCGTTGGCGCGCGCCTGTGCGGAGGCCACCTGAGTGCCGCCGGCCACGAATATGACCTTATCGCGTATACCCATTTCGGTAGCGATGCGGTTTATTTTGGATATGTTCTTATAGTGTATGTCGTCGTGGCTGATTATGGTGGAAGCAAGCATTGCGTCCGCATTCAGCTCAACCGCCGCATTCACAAGCTTTTCCGGCGGCACGCTGGTGCCAAGGTAATGCACCTCTATGCCGTATTTCTCTATGCCGCCGTGCTTAATGTCTATTATCTCCCTAAGGCCCACGCTGTGCTCATCCTCGCCAACCGTGCCGCATACAACCTTCATGGGCTTGCGCTCTATATCGGCGCGGATGGCGTCGTCGCTCATAACGTCCGGCTCCTTGGGCAGCACCAGCTTGTCTATTTCTATGCTGAAGGGAACCTTGCCCTTGGCCTCTATGCGCGTGCCCTCGGCGGGGTGCATTATCTCCTTAGATATCACCTCTATGTCCGTCAGGTTCATGCGCTTGCAGCATTCTATTGCCGCCGCCTCCGCAATCAGCTTATTTGCCGGGAAGAACATGGTCAGCATAACCGTGCCGTCCGCCAGCCATTCCATTTCGGGACGGATGAACTTTGCGCCGGGCTGTGCGAACTCCTTAACCTCCGCCATGCGCACGGTGCAGTTGTCCTCGTCGTCCAGCTCGTCTATGAACACTATCTTGTCCGGATTTTCCAGCGTGCAGCCGCCTATAAGGTCGCTTGGGTTGGCTGCGCCGTACTGGGCAATGTTGTTATAGCCGTAATGCGCGGTAACGGGGGCCATATAGTCGCTTTCGCGCTTAACTATCGTGCCCGCGCCTATGCCGCCGTCTATCTTCCTGGCTATGCCGTCGTTGTTGCGCTCGGGGAACATGCCGCTGTCCACGAACATGCCCGCTTCAACGGCGTTGAAGTAGCCGCCCATTTCAACCATTTCCTCAAGGAACAGCACAGCGCGTTCCTTCAGCTCGCGCGCCTTTTCCCTAAGGTAGCCGTCCTTTTTCAGCTCAACCATTTCCATCAGCCCGTCCATGCCCACAAGCGCCTGCTTCGCCGTGTCGCACGCTTCTATGTTATATATGTGCCAGGGCACGTTGCGGCCTTCGTCAGGCGTTATGGTTGACTGTATATCGGCGCTGGTAAGCTTTGATATCATCATGTTCAGCACATGGGTAACGGTGGCTTCGCGCGTGGAGGATTCGATATACTTGGTGTTCATCTGCGCGCGCATACGGTATTCATGGAAAAGATCGCGCAGCGCAACAGCGTAGGGCAGGTCTATATGTATGCAGGGCGCGGGGGTAGCCGTGGGGGGAACGGTGGAAAGGCAAATGTTCTTCTTATCCACGCCTACCTTGGCGGAGAATATGGCGTTTATGCCGTGCTGAACCATAAGCTCCGGCATAACCTTCCATGCGTCGCGCGCGGTGGCGTTGGCGTTATGCGCGCCGTCTATCTGCGCCTGTCCGGCCCATGCTATCAGCTTTTTGCTCTCGCAGGCGTCAACAAAGCTTCTTATCATGTTTATGTTGCGGTAAATAACGTTGTACTGCGGGTCCTGATGCACGCCGTTCACGCCTTCTTCCGCGAACATTACCGCTATATCCGGCCCCGCAACGCCGGAAACGTAGCTGTGGTAATTTATGGGGCGGCCGACCTCGTCCTCTATCATGTCCAGCGCCTTGCGCTGCGCGCGCACCTGCTTTCGGGTAACGGGTATTCCGCCCATGCCCTGCGGGGAGCCTTCTATAAGCCCGTCAAAGTGGCTCTGCCCCGCCGTGCGGATAACCATTATGTGATCCGCGCCGTGGTGCGCAGCAAGCCTCATGCGGCGTATGTCGTCCTCAAAGCGGCCGGATGCTATTTCCGTTGTAATTGTGGGCAGTGGCTGCGGGTCTATATCGCCAAAGTAATGCGCCGGCGGCAGGGGTACGCTTGATTTAAGCGGCTCCGAGCAGTCCTCGTAGGTGAACTGGCCCAGCTTCAGCCCGGGCGCGGGCGTGCGCCACGTCCACCCATGGCGGCGCGGATGATAATGCTCAAGATCGTCCAGTATTTCGGACACGTTTATGTTGTCGTTGGGGTCCAATCTGTAATCGCTCATGCCTTACCTCCCATTAAAACTGCGCCGCGGCTTCATCCCAAAGCTTGCCTTCGCAAAGAGCCTTGCCCGCGTCAATATAGTCCATTTCCTTGGCCTTAGCCAGCCTGTATACCACGTTGCCCGCGCCGTGGCCCAGCAGATTATGCTCAACGCAGCCGTCCGCAATGGCCTTGGCCTCTATTGAGGAAAAGCCCATTCTCAGCAGCACGCTGCGCTCTATTGCGGGGGATGTGTTTTCGTAGCCAAGCTTGAGCAGCGGGTCAACTATCTGCTCTGCAAGCTGCCAAAAGCGCTGCTCCAGTTCCTTGTCGCTCAAATTTGCCACGCTTTGGCGGCGCACTTGATAATCGTCATCTCTTTTCATCAGTTACTTTCCTCCCGATAATATAATGCTTGCCGCGCCGCAAAACGCGCATCTCTCCTTAGCCCTTTGCGGCGCGATGTACCAATGATTGCTTATTTCTTCAGCCCCGCCAGCACGGCCTTTACATATGCTTCGTCGCGCTGCACTTCTTCCGCAAGGAAGCGTATATCCTCTTCGGTGGGGGCGTGGTCAACGCTTGCCACTGCGTTCTTTATAAGCGAATGGCGCATATGCTCAATGTTGAAGTCCCGCGCCTTTATCAGCGAAGGATGCGCCGGCAGAATTATGCTCTTGCCCGGCACTTCCTCGGCAGGATCGCCAAAGTGAATATCTATGCCGTTTTTGCGGGCAAACGCAAGCTGCGGATTAACGTGCTTGCCTGCGCCGGTGTATTCGGTTTCCTGAACCACTATACACTGATCCTCGTCCATCTCCTGCGCAACGCTGAACGCCGCCGCAAGGGAGGTATCGCCCGCGGGGCCGCGCTCCAGCCCTTCAAGGGAGGCGAGCATTTCCGTCATGTAGAACACCTCGCCCTGCGCAACGGTAACGTAGCGGTCCATGTACCTAAGCGGCCTTGCCGCGCTGCGGGGCACGTCGCTCCTGTCCGGCCAGGTGGAGAACGGTACGCCGAATCCGGTATGGCCGGTGGTGAAGGATTTTTTGTTGAACTGGGTGTCGCTTGCCATGTGGAGCCCGCTCAGGTTAACGCTTGCGGCTATAACCTTAGCGCTGCAGCCGGCCTTGCGCAAGCCGCGCGCGGTGCCGGTCAAATTGCCGCCGCCGGCATTGGTGCATACCACCGCGTCCGGATCCTTGCCGAAGCGGGCGCGGAACTGCTCCGTAATTTCGTAGCCCAGCGTTTCAACGCCTATTATGCCGTAAGGCGTATAGAGGGAAGCATTGAAGTAGCCCGTATCCTCAAGCATTCTTAGCGTTTCGTAGAAAAGCTCCGGCCCTACGGAAAGCTGCACCACCTCCGCGCCGAAGGCTTCGCACTTTCTGGCCTTTTCTATTATTTCCGGCTGGCCTATATACCTTGAATCGTAGCATTCCTGCACTATTATGCACTTAAGCCCCGCCATTGCGCATATGCTGGCAACGGCCGCGCCGTAATTGCCGCTGGTGGCGGCTATTGCGCCCTTATAGCCCATTTCGCGGGCGGTATATATGCTGGTTGCCGCGCGGCGCGCCTTAAAGCTGCCGCTGGGGTTGCAGGCTTCATCCTTTATGAATATGCGCGCGCCCTTGCCCTTGGGCGCCATTTTGCGTGCAAGCGCCGTTATGTTTTTAAGCTCTATCAGCGGAGTATGCCCGATGGCAAAGCTTTCCTGTATGCGGCGCACCTCGTTTATGTCAAGGCCGGTGGCCTTCATCATGCCCTCGTAATCGAAGGCGATAGAACCGGATTCAAAGCGGGAATAATCCATGCCCACGGCGGACTTTATTATTTCCGCCCTGCGGCTCATGACCGCATTATAGCTCATGTCCTTCATTTGTCGTCACCTCCGAAAAGTATGCCGCGCACGGTGTCGCCTATTTCAAGCAGCTCAGGCACAAATTCGCCGTAGTCATGAGTATAGCGCGGGTTTACCTCCAGCAGCTTGCCGCGCACATGCCGGCCCGTGCGGGTTATTATCTCCACCTCGTCGCCTATTTCGGCATCCGCCGTCAGATGACCCTTTACCCACATTTCAAGCGGCACGCCGTGCGTATCCTCCGGAACCTGCGGCGCGCGCTGCTGCGGCGTAAGAATAATATTATGGGTCAGTACCCAGTCGCCCTTTTTTGCCATTTTTTCTCGCCTCCCGATGCGTAAAAATGCTTATTTTTCTATCATGTCGCGCATGTCGCCCATTATGGCGCGCGGAACGGGCAGATCGAGCATGGTTTTAAGGCCCGGCCGTGCGTTTATAACGTGGGGTATCATGTTCACCATCATTGCTATTGTGCCAATGCCGCCGTCAACTTCGGGGTTTATGGCCATGCTCACGTTGGGCGTGCCCTTTAGCACTATATAGTCGCCCGTGTGCGTGCCTTCCATTTCAGGCTCTATCTGCTGGGGATGAATCATGTCTATCTTCAGCTCGCCGTTAACGTAGCCCTGACCGGTCATGTTAACGCCCGCAACGTCGCCCGCCTTTGCAAAGCCGTAGGGGGATTTGCGGTCAACGGTGGTAACTATGGGCTTCATCTGCTGTTCAAACTTATCCACCTTCCAGCCGAGCGCCTCGGCTATCATGCCCACGGATTCGGCAAAGCCCACGTGTCCGGCAAGGCTGCCGTCCTCAACGCCCTGCTCAAACGCCTTTATGCTCAGGCCCACGCCCTGCTCCTCCATTACCGCCGGGCCGAAGGGGGAAAGGCTGTTCACGCGGCGGCACTGCACGCTCTGCACGTCCGTCATGCAGCCGGAAAGGCACACCGCAAGCAGGTCCATCATAAGGCCGGGGTTTATGCCCGTACCGAGTATGGATACGCCGTTGGCCTTGGCCAGTTTATCCATTTCCTCCGCAAGCTCGGGCTGATTGGCCTTTGGATAGCTCATCTCCTCCGCCGTGCATATAACGTTTATGCCGTTTTCGACCACAAGCTTTATTTTAGGGAATACCTTTTTGGTGAAGGAATCCGTAGCTATAACGCATATGTCCGCCGCGCCGCGCGCCGCAACCTTGTTTATATCGTCGCAAACCAGCACGTCCCTGCGCTCTCCGCGCTCAACGCCAAGCAGCTCAAATATGCTCTTGCCTACGCGCGCGGGGTGAATATCGCACACTCCGGTTATTTCAACGCCCTTTTTTTCAAGCAAAACCTTGGCTATTCCGCCGCCCATCGCGCCGAAGCCCCATACGGCAACCCTGATATTGTCCATAGTTCTTCATCCTCCGTCATTCAATTGTTCTTTTAAATACATTTGCGTTTAAGTTCAATGATCCCATTGGTACTTGATTTATTATACAATGCGCCCGCCTCCCCCGCAGGACGCACGTTAGCCCTTTTGCGGTAATAAACGGCCGCCTTTTTTGCGTGCGTATGGCCGCCGTTCATTGCACAAGCACGCTTTTCCGCCGTCCGCGGACAGCAAAGCGCGGCATTCTGCACCAAAACGGACATTAAGACACGCAGAATATATACAATAAAAATCGGCCTGTTTGTCCTTTTTATATTGAAAAAGCAAGCGAGGCGGGCTATTATTATGTTAAGCCATTCATGCGCACGGCGAAAAGGAGGACATATGCCGGATATTATACAGATGCAATCCATGGCGCGCTCCCGCCTTGACCAAAGCAAGCTTGCCAGCTTCGATCAGGAGGTTATAGAGGCCCCCACCCGCCCGCTTATCCATCAGGAGGCGCGCTTTTTGCTGATACGCAAAGGGCGGGGGGAAATGAGCATACAGTCCCGCCCGTATAAGCTGGAGCCGGGGTCGCTTGTTGCGGTGCTGCCGTGGCAGATAACCACCGTAACCGCCGTTGAGGAGCCGCTGCAATATTATCTTCTGGTATATCATTTGGATACGCTAAACCGCGTTATGAAGGCGTTTTACGATGCCGGCGGTCTGCCGGCGATGTGGATGCGCGATGTTGACGCTTCCCCCGTTATAGCGCCGGACAAGCGCATGGGCGCGCAGATAGACAGGCTGTTCCTTGCGCTGAGGGATGAGCTTGGCATGGAATCCACGCTGGAAAGCCCGGCAAAGCCGCTGGGGAGCATATATGTTATGAATAAGTTAGTGGAGCTTATAGTTATGTTCGAGCGGTGCTGCGCATACAGCGGGGCGGTTGATTACATGGAGCAGGACGACGTGCCGGACAGGAGCGAAATACTGCGCTACATGTATGCCCACTGCAACAAAAAGCTTACGCTTTCCGTGCTGTCCCGCGTGTTTTACATGAGCGAAAGCAGCATAAGCGCCTACATAACCGGCATAACGGGGCTAAGCTTCGTTGACCTGAGGAACGAAATGCGCATTGGCAAAACGGCAAACTATCTGCTGTATACCGATTTTACGGTGGAGGAGCTTGCGGAGGTGCTTGGCTATGTGGATTCGTCCCACATATCCAAGGTATTCTCCGCCCGCGTTGGCATGAAGATAAACGAATACCGCAAAACATATGCCCGCGTGGGCGAAATATGCAAGGTAGACGACAGCCGTAAGGCATATGAAATAGTGCGCTACATTTACCGTTATTACGACGAGGAGCTTACCGCGCAGAACACGGCCTCCCGCTTCGGCATGAGCGTGCAGGAGCTTAACCGCGTGCTTATGTATCAGCTTGAAAAGAACTTTGGAGAATATCTGAACTCCGTGCGCGTGAACCGCGCCTGCGAGCTTTTGACCACTACCGACAGAAGCGTTATGGACATTGCCCTTGAGGTGGGCTACCACAACGCAAAAACCCTTACCCGCAACTTCGTAAAGCATAAGCTGATGACGCCGCAGTCGTTCAGAACGGCGGCAACGGAAAGGTGAAATCACAAACTCATTTATTCGGTTTTGCCCTGAAAATACGGGCAGTTTTTGCCAAGGCACTGCTTGTTTTCGGCGGAGAAGGCGCACGTTACGCGCGGCGGCATATCAAGCGCGGTGCCAAGCTCGGCTTTAATCAGCTTTGCCGCCTCAATAACCGCGGTGAAGCTGTCCCGCTTGCAGCAGCGCGGCCCGCCTATGCGGCCTATCGCTTCCAACGCGCGTGCGGTTGTGATGTTTGCCAGGCCCCATGTTTTGCCGCTCAGCGGCGTTGTGCCGGTTATAATGCTCATGCACATGCCTGCGCTTACAGCCGCGCCGCAGCAGCCCCAGAATCCGCATGAGCCGCCCGGGCAGCGCGCGCCGCGCTTTTTCATTTCCGCAAGGCATTCGGTCAAATCTATGTCCCCGCCCGCGTTCCTGTATGCCGTCATGAGCGCCGCGCCCACCATTGTGTGATGCTCCGGCCCGTGCATATGTATATAAGGGTCGTTCATCATATCCGTAAGCATGGCTATCGGGTTGCGCCCGGCGGCAGTGGCACAGTAGCGCATTATTGATTCTATGCCCCGCTTGGCGTGGCATTCATCGCAAACATAATGCCCTGCGCCGCATTTGGCGTAGCTTGGTTCTTCCTTGCCGCAGAAGCTGCACTTCATCATTTCCGCCTGTTTCAGATACACAAGCGGCTCGCCGCATATAAGGCACGCGCCCTTTTGCCTTTGCATAAGTCTCTCCTTAGAAATGTATTTTAAGCCAGAATTTCTTCCCAGTTTTCTGGGAAGCCGACATGCTTAAGCGATATGGCATCACGATATTCATCCATTATGGCATGCAGTTGGATAAATATTTCGCTGCTCCATTTGGCCTTATCCGGATAAAGCTTTTTTACGACAAGTATCGCCGCAAACAGCCTGCGTTCAGCATTTTCATCAACTTCTTTCATCCCCGCCGGTATTGCGGAAAATATGCGATAATAAAGCCTGCCGTAGTGCGCGCATATATTCCTCAGGTCAGTGCAGCATCTGAGCCAGCTTTCGATGTCCTTATAGTTTTCGCCGTAAACGGCTGATGTGAACAGTTTTTTATCTTTAGTAAGCATGTCGCTGTAAAATCTCGACAGCATACCCATAGTGAATAATTCCATTATTACCCACAACGGAAACTCGCCCATATATTTTGTCTGATAATGTTTAACAAATAACAGTCTTGAGTTTTCCTTTTTCGACTGGTCAATCATTGAGATGAATCGCCTATGATTATGTTTTGGATTAAAGTTTGACTCATCCATATAACCAACAGCACCATATTTATGCGCATAATAGTATGACAATTTAGCACGGAGAGCAACCTCTATTGTTTCAACCGCCGAAAACAAAAGCCGCCGCATTTCTCTATCAAATTCATATAGTCTGTATACTCTTTCAAATGTAGTACCGCTGACATAAGACTTATTCGATTTGCGGAATGGCAAAAAGTAAGCTGATATTCTAAAATAGCTAATGCCGCTCAATATTTCCCTTACTCTTTTTTCATTGCTGATCAAACAGCCATGCTCTTTTAGCTTGCTTATTTGTTCATCGTATGTTGCTGGCGACTTAAGCATTTTGATCCTCGTATAAAAAAATGTCCCCCACTGGGTCACTTGATGCATTGCTGCATTATAGGTGCGGGGGGTCCTGTTGCTATTATTATATGCTTTTGTTCGTAAAATTGTCAACTAATTTATTCGGTTTTGCCCTGAAAATACGGGCAGTTTTTGCATAATGCGAACTGCCCGCACGCGGCATTCACGCCTTCTGCGCGGCAAGGCTGCACTTGGCGCCGCGCATGGGTATAAGCGCGCCTATCACGCCGCCGAGCATAGCGGGCAGTATCCACGAAAGCTTGACCGAATCAAGCGGCAGATACTGCAGGAACGGCAGTTCCACGCCGAAGCCGGCTATTACATCCAGCGTGCATACTATGAACGCGCCTATCGCCGCGCCGCGGTACACGTTGTCGTTGGCTATCTTCTCGTTGAAGAAGGAAAGTATTATCTGCGTAAGTATTATTGGATAGATTATGTTTAGTATGGGGGACGCAAAATCTATCATGGTGGAAATACCCACGGTGCTTATAACCAAGCCAACCGCGCAGACTATGCCGACCATTACTGGATAGCTAATTTTGTTCTTTGTAAGGCGGGAGAAGAACTCCGCGGAGGATGAGGTAAGCCCTATTGCCGTGGTAAGGCAGGCGAAAAGCACTATCACCGCCAGCAGCACCACGCCGAAGCGCTGCAGCAGCAGTTCGGTTATTGTCACCACAAGGCCGGCCTGATTCACCGCGCCAAGCTCAAGCTCGGACGACGTTGCACCGAGGAAGCTGAGCGCGCAATACACGAAAAACAGCCCGAGCGCAGCAACAATGCTGGATTTTGATATTACGCTGAAGCGGAGCTTTTCTTCGCTATACCCTTTTTCCTTGACCGTGTTCACCACCACAAGCGTTATGGCAAGCGCGCCGAACACATCCATTGTTTGGTAGCCCGCAAGCAGCCCTTCCTGCGCAACGTTTACGGCGGGCGCGGCGGTGCTTATTGTGCCTATCGGGTGGATTACGCCCTTCACGAACAGCACCGCAAGGGTCAAAAGCAGCGCGGGTGTGAGAAATTTGCCTATTATGTCAATAACTGCGCTGGGCCTTACGGTGAGTATGAACACCGCGCCAAAGAACAGCGCGCCGAAAAGCCATGGGCTGCATTCGGGGAACAGCGGCAGCACGCCCATTTCAAACGTGGTGGCGCAGGTGCGCGGTATGCAGAGCAGCGGCCCTACGCACAGCATGGCAACCGTGGCCATCACAGCCGCAGCGGGCTTGGAAAGCCGCCTGAGCATGCTCCATACCGTGCCGTCGTAGCGTATCATGGCAAGCACGGTCATAACGGCAAGGCCGGCATCGGCTATCATAAAGCACAGGAAGCCCTTAAACCATTCCTGACCGGATACCATGCCAAGGTACGGCGGGAAAATAAGGTTGCCCGCGCCGAAGAATATGGCGAACATGGCGAAGCCGACAACAATAACATCCTTTAATGAGCTCTTTGCGTTTTTCTGCATAAAATAGCACCCTCCGCTGAATATCGCTAAATTAGGGGATCTGCGTTCTTTGTTAGGATACATTTCAATCGGTCCTCGGCGCAAATAATATACTTTTCGTTTAGCGAAACTCATGCAGGAATTTGTTTATTCACAGTAGAATTATTTATACATCAGCGGTATAATATGCCACGTTATGGCATAAATCTGCCGTCAAAAGCGCATAAAGTTGATTTATACGAAACTTTTGTATGCATTACACGGAGGGGATACTTACATGAACGGGATAAACGCGCGCGTGGGCGCAAGGATACGGCTTTACCGCCGGGCAAAGAAGCTTACGCTTATCCAGCTGAGCGCAATGATACACAAAAGCAAGGCCACCCTTTCAAAATATGAAACCGGGGACATTGCAATAGACGTTGAAACGCTTTACGACATTGCCGCCGCGCTTGACATACGAATAGAGCAGCTGCTTGACCAGCGCACGTTCACTCATGGCGAGGCGCACGGCGAATCCTGCGCGTTCTTCCAGCAGAGCCGCATATACGTTTACTTTTACGATGGGCGTATAGGCCGCTGCGTAAAGAACGTGCTTCAGCTGGACAGGGCCACGGAGCCATGCACAGCGGTGTTCTATTTGGATGTGCCAAGCTTTGATGACAATGCGCTCTCCTCCTGCCGCTCGCTCTATTACGGCACGGCAGAGTATTTCGATGCGGTAACGAACTTTTCGCTGGACAACCAAACCAACCGCATGGAGCATGCTTCGCTTTGCGCAGTGAACCCGATAGACCGCGTGGAGCAGGTGCAGGGCATGCTGACTGGCATTTCACGCTACCCAATGCTGCCGATAAGCCTAAAATGCATACTCTCCCCCGTGCCGCTGATGATAGACGATGCGCTCATGGAAAAGCTGATACTTTCCCGACGGGACATGAAGCTGATACGCCAGCTGAACATGTTCGCCGTGGAACAATAGGGCCGATAAAAAAACGCTCCCCCGCGCGGAGGAGCGTTTTTTGATTTTAGCTTAGTTGCCCTTGAGAATCATATACATGCTCTGGTTCTTGGAGCCGGACTTATCGGCGCAGGTGATTATTACCATCACCTTGTCGCTGCCGGAGATGCTGCCCAGAGTTGCTCCCAGATACCTGCTGTTGCAGTAGCTCATCATGGTATCTACCCACTGCTGCTTTGCGCTTCCGGTAAGGGTGGAGTTGAAGGAAGCGTAGGTCTGTATCTTCTTGCGCTGTGCGGCGCTGCTCATGGTGGAGTTGGAAAGCTCGAAGAAGCCTACCAGGGTCCAGCTGCTGCTGCCGTTATAGTTGATGTTGAACGTGGAGGTCTTGGCGCCGGAGCAGCTGCGTCCGCAGTATTCGCACTTGGCCTTGCCAAGCCATGCGTTCTGAACATGGTGCAGCTCATGCAGGCCCAGATTGGTGGTCTGCTTCTTGGCAACCTTCCTCATGTTGTGGCCGTATATAACGGCAATGGGGTCGGTCAGATAGCTGAGCGCATAGAGGTTGTTCTTGGAAGAGCTGTAAGCGTTGTACACGAACTGGCCCTTGCTGTTCATGGCGTTGCAGTAGATGTTGTCGCTTATGTTGGTGCCGGCAACGCTCATGCTGCCCCAAATATCGGCGGAGGTGCCGGTATACTTGGCATACTGGGTGCCCACGCCGGAACCGCTCACGTTATTGCCGGTGCTGCCGAGGGTGTTCACGCCGCTGCCCGCAACCGCAACGTAATCCGCGCTGAGGTAGCCGGTGTAGCTCTTATAAGTTACCTTGTACCAGCCGTTGGTCTGCTCCAGTATGGTAACGGTCGAGCCCTTGGGAACCTTGGCGCAGCCGGAAACCTTGCTATATCCGGTGCCCGGGCCCTGACGGAAGTTCACGTTGCCGGTGGTGGTGCCGGTGGTGGCAGTGGCGGAGGAGCCGGAATTGTTATTGCCGGTATTCCAGCCGGTGTTCCAGCTGCTGCCGGAGGTATTGCCGGAATTATTGTTGCTGCCGGCGTTGTTGTTGGTCAAAGTGACCTTGAGGTACTTGGCGCTGAGGTAGCCGGTGTAGCTGCCATAGATTACCTTGTACCAGCCGTTGTCGCTGCTTGTGTACTCAAGCAGGGTAACAGTGGCTCCCTTGGGGACCTGCGCGCAGCCTGTCACCTTGCTGTAATTGGTGCCGGGGCCCTGGCGGAAGTTGATTGTTCCGGTGGTGACGGCGGTGCCGATGGACTTATTGGAAGTCACGTTGCCGGAATTGTTATTGTTGTTATTATTGTTATTGCTGCCGGAAAGGTTGCCCCAGCCGCTGGTCCAGTTGCCGGTATAGCCGCCGGAGGTGTTGCCGCCGGTCCAGCCCACGGAAGAAGAACCGCTGCCGGTGGTGCCGGTACTGCTGTTGGGCGCGTCAACCCAGCCCACGCCGGGAACGTATACCTTACCGCCGGAGGTGGTGCCGCCGGTGGTGCTGCCGCTGCTGGTTACGCGAACATAGCTCTTGAGAACGTAGCCTATGTAGTTGCCCGCAGTTACCTTATAATAGCCGTTCTGCTCGCCGGTTATGGTAACGGTGGTGTTGGGGGTCAGCTTGGCAACGCGCTTGGAGGACTTGTTGGCTTCCGCGCGCAGGCTCACCCAGTTGGTGCAGTTGTAGATAACGCCGGTGGCGTTAGTGGTGGCGGTAGTTGAACCGTTAGGACCGACTGTCACGTTGCCGGAAGAAGCGCTGCTGCCCCTGGCAAGCATGGCCTTTATGGAATCGGTATTGCCGTTCTTCAGCGTTATTGCATCGTCCAGGCAGCTTGTCTGCACATAGCCCATGTGGATATCGAAGCCGATATAGCTCCATTTGCCGTCGCTGGTTATTCCGAAAAGAATAACGCGGGTACCCTTTTCAACGCGGCTCTGGCCCTGCACGAAGGCATAGCTGGTGCCGGGGCCCTGATAGAAGAAATCGCTTTCCACCATCGTAGTCGTACCAACGTAGTCCTTTACTACCTCGGCTGAGGCGAAGGATGCCGCGCCAAGCGCGGTCATCAGCGCCATCACCAGCGCGAGGATACGAAAACTCTTTTTCATCTCTCAATGAATCCTTTCCTTGTGTTTTTTTGTTCTTGTATGCTATGCGCTCAAAGGAAAGCCCTTCCCCCGTCCGCGCATGTCATCGTTTTGTTATTCGCCGTCCGTCTTATCGTCGGAGGAGGACTTATCGTCTGATTCTGGCTTGTCGTCCTCATCGTCGAACTCGAACGCGGCGCGCATTTTGTTCCGCTCCTTGCGGATCATTTCTTCGTCCTGCCTACGCTGCTCCTCGGCAGCCGCCTTCCTGTCGGTAAACACAATGCTCAGTACCAGCATGGCTATAAGCGCCGCAAGGCCCAGCACCCATAAAACGCTTCCGACCACCTTAAAGGTTGCATTGTCGTAAAGGAAAAATTCTATCGCGCTGTTGCCCAGCGTGAATACCGCGCCCGCAAGCGCCACAGCGCGCATTATGGAGCGGAACTTCTTTTCCTCTATCTTCAGATGCTTGTTTTCAAGTATCTTGCCCCTGCCCAGCACCGCAACGTACAATAGATATACGGCGATTATGATTTTGAAAATGGGCATGTAGTTAAGCGTACCGTCGCTTGCGTATATGGCGGGGTTCGCCTCCAATGCAAGTATTGCCAAAGCGAGTGTTTTCATCCGTTTTTCTCCGTTCTTAGAATATAATACCAATTAAAGCGGCACCTATAAATAGCGCAACGCCATTGTTCAAAGTTTGTTTACTCTTTTCCGCCTACTCATGCGCCGCAATGAAGCGCGCCGCGATGAGCGAAGCGGAAGAGACGTTGAATTCATCGTGCGGGTCAAGCTGGTAATCAACCGCGGCGTTGCGTATCCATGCCGCGTCCGTGTCTATATACGGCGCGCGGGCGGCGCTTAATTCCTCCGCAGTTTTGGCGAAGGCGTCAAGCTCCATATTTTCAAGCCCTATCCGCACCGGGAAGCCAGCAAAGCCCGCCGCGCTTGAGCTTGTTGCAACGCACATAACGTTTTGCGGCACGGCTGCGCCCGTGCATTCATTCAGCAGCGCGCGCCACGCGGGCGAATATGTATCCGCGTTTTCCATAAGCAGCATGAACCTGAGCGGCTGCGCGCCAAGGTACGCAAACAAACTGCGTATCTCCGCGCCGTTCATGGGGCATGCCTGTATTAGCCTCAGCTCCGGGAACTCATCCGCCATGGCGCGGGCAATCGTCGCCTTGCCCATGGCCTCCGGCCCGTATATAAGCACGCAGCTTGGCTTCGTTCCGCGCATGAATGCTATCACCTGCTCGCTCAGCGTCTGCCGTGCCTTCTCCTGGCAGCTAAGCTGCACGGCGCACTCATTCTGCGCCGCTTCCTCAAGCCATGCCCGCTGCCCGTCCGTGCGGCATTCAAGCGTTCTGCTCCTGAGCAACACCCCCGTTCCGGACGATGCAAACAGGTTGAAAATATCCTGCGCCGCGCTTTTCCAATTATCGTTTTCCGTAAGGCTTATGTATATTTCCTCCAGCACCTCGTCCGCCGCGTATTCGCCGCGCATGCCCTTTTCGCCGTAGCTCCACGCGGGCCATTCGCCCTCCGCAGGCGGCTGCAACGCCGCTTCCGCAGGCATCGCTTCTTTATTATGCGGCATGGGCTTAGGCTCTGTCCCGCCCCATGCGGCGGTGCTCATTACGGATATATCGTCCTTGGCGTAGCGAGAACGGGAATTGAGCTCGCGGCTGCGCTGCATGGTCATGCGGCTTATGTCCGCAGAATCAAGCGTGCTCAGCTCCCCAAGCGCGCTCAGGTCGCTCCTGAAAAGCATAAGCTGCGCCTCGTCCAGCATGCCGGTGGCAGAGCTTAGCGCAAAGGAATGCTCGTACCCCACGGCAAGGTGGATAAGATAATCCGTAAATATGCTGCCGCTCACGCGGCGCGCAGGGCTTTTTATAAGCGCGCGGCACAGCGCGCAGTGCTTTATATACGCTCCCATGCAGTCGCCGTTTATTATGCATTCGGCCGCGCCGGCAAGCAGCTTCAGCGCGTCGCTCGGCTCCTTTTCCCGCAGTATTGTCACGCGGTTCACGAGCGAAAGCAGCCTTGCCGCAGTATCGCGGGCGGAACTGTCGTTATAATTTCGCATGGGCCCATCCTCCCTATCTTATTAACCTATTATATCATACCACATATCGCCTCGTTTGCCATCCCACGGCGGCAACTTTATTTTCCTTTATGAACAATGCATGAATAATGCATGTTCGGGCAACCATTCCGCACCAAAATGCGTTATAATTGCAGAAAATGAAAACAAACCTAAGCCCCGCGCAATGCCGCGGAGCGGAAAGGAAGAATACTTGCTATGATCAAAAAAATTGCAAAGGGCGCGCTTGCGCTGCTGCTTGCGCTCGGCATGGCCGGCTGCACAAGCGGAACCACAACGCCCACGGATTCGCCCATAGCCAATCTGCCCAACCCCATGGTCAGCGTGGACTCGGCCGATGCCTTCAGCGCGGCGGGCGTGAACATAGACGCGCCTGCGGACGCGACAGACGTGAGCTATTATATAATCAGCGGCACGCTTGCGGGTGTGCAGTTCACCTATGACGGGGAGGAATACACCTACCGCGCCAGCGCCAAGGACAGCAACATATCCGGCATTTACTATGAGCTCACCGCGCAGTGCATAGTAATAGTTGAGTGCGACGGATTCTGCGTAGATGCCACCGTGTACGCCGCGGAGGACAAGGGTAAGCTGGTTGAATGGGAGCACGACGGCATACATTACGCCCTTTGGCATGCGGGCGACACGGACGACGAAAAGCTGACCGCCGCGCTTACGGGCGTTATGGCGCGCACCTTCAACGGCGTGCAGAGCGATCCCGTATCCGCCTCGCTCGATTTCAGCAAGGACGGCGAATGCGAGGTTGACCTTGACGGGGACGGCCTTGCCGAAAAGGTGAGCATAGCCGCGCAAAGCGGCGAACAGTATATGATACAGGATTACTGCACGCTGAGCGTTAAGGACGCAAGCGGAACCGAGCATACCATGAACCTTCAGATACAGTGGGCAACGATAGCCACGGCATACGATTTTGACGCGGACGGAAGGACGGAGCTTTTCATAAGCGGGGACATGGAGAGCGACGATTTTGTAAGCTACGTTATCCGCTTCGACGGAAGCGAACTGATACTTGCCGCGCCGGAGGTTCCCTATGACAACAGCGGCGACATGCTCATCGACGTTGAACCCGGCACGCCTCAGACCGAAGAGCCTTCATTCTATGGGTACATAGATACTGTGAACGATGGCTCGCTCACTGTGAACCAAACTCTTGACATACTCGGCACGCGCGGCGGCAGCACAACGTATCTTATGGATGCGGATTCTTTCCGCTTTGCAAAGGATCCTTCCGCGCCCTGGGTATTCAGGTTTGATACGAACAATGCCGAGGACTGGGAATACATGGGCATGGAAACTAGCGCGGAATTCCCCGTGCGCATGGACGGCACGCAGGAGGATGCGACCCTGCCCATAGGCACCGAAATAGCCATAACCGAAATAAGCCTTGACGGCGAAGAATACGTTTGCCGCTTCGTTACCCGCGCGGGCGAGGAAGGCACCATAAGGGTAACGTTCGTCAATACGGATACGGACTACGGCTGCTATATAAACGGCGTTTCCGAATACGATTGCTTCACGGTGCTGCATTACGCCGGCTAATTAAAAAAAATAATAGGAACGGCTCACAAGGCCGTTCTTTTTATATTCCGCAAAATATGATACAATATATCAAAAGCAGCATTTTCAGCGCGGAGGGACAGCACATGAACAACATTATGGCCATTGGCATTGCGGGCGGCACCGGATCGGGCAAAACCACGATAACCCGCCTTTTGAGCGAACGCTTCGGCAAGGACGTATCCGTAATATATTACGATAATTACTATAAGGCGCATGACGACCTTACCTATGACGAACGCGCAAAAATAAACTACGACTGCCCCGATGCATTCGATACGGAGCTTTTTCTGGAGGACGTTGCAAAGCTCAAGCGCGGAGAGGACGTGCTTTGCCCCGTATATGATTACACGGTGCATAACCGTTCCAACCAAACCCTGCTTATAAAAAGCGCGCCCGTGATACTGCTTGAAGGCATACTCCTTTTGAGCGACGAACGCATACGCGACCTGCTTGATATAAAGATATTTGTTGATACGGATGCGGACGTGCGCATACTGCGCCGCATAATGCGCGACGTTAAGGAAAGAAAGCGCAGCCTTGAAAGCGTGGTTGAGCAATACCTTACCACCGTTAAGCCCATGCACGAAATGTACGTTGAGCCTTCAAAGCGCTATGCCAACATAATAATCCCCGAAGGCGGCCACAATATGGTTGCCGTGAACATGCTTATGGAAAGAATAAATGCGCACATAAACGCATGACCTCCCCACTCTGCTATCCGTAGACCCCCAAAAGGGGTCTTTTTTGTATAAATAAACGCCCCCATGCCTGATGAGGACGTTTATGCCAAAATTTGCAGCGGCGATATGCAGCCGCGATCAATTGAATATGTTTGGCCTTCTGGCGTAGTTGAACGCCGTGCCGCGCGTGGTAACGACCACGTTATCGTAGCTTGACGAGCAGTGCGCGAACACGGGTTCTCCGTTTTCAAGGAAGCCTATGCATATGCCTATGTGGTTGCCCTGGTCGGTAGGGTAGCGGTTCATGAAGGCCACGTCCCCCACGCGGATATCATTATACGCAATGTCCGCGCTGCGGTCCCATTGGTTCCATGTGCCGTTGCCAAGCAGCGTCTCCATCTCGCTAAAGCTGTAGCCAAGCTGTATGAACGCCCAGCTTACGAAGCCGGAGCAGTCAAGCCCGTAGGGCTTCATCTGCCCGCTCGATTCGCTGCCGCTGCTCGTAACCTCCCTAAGCTCTCCCCACGCGGGGTCAACTCCCGCTGCGCTGCTTTTGCCGCCCCAGAAATAGTTCACCTTGCCAACTATGCTGCATGCGGCGCGGGCGAGCTCAAGGCGCTTCTCGCTCGATGCGTCCGCGTTTTCCGCTTCCTTTTCCTCCCCGCGCACAAGTGCGTAGGCAATCTCCTCATCGCTCAGCGCGCGGTAATTCTTTTCGTGTATATAGTCCGTCAGCCTGTTTATGCCCATTACGGCAAAGCAGACAATGAGCAGTGCCGCCGTCATAACAACCACGCGCACCGCCGCGCCCTTCATTATCCTTGCGGTCTTTTGCCGCTTCACTTCCCGCCGGTTAAGGACAGGTTTATTCTCCATAGTAATTCATTCTCCTAATTATTGGGCTGTCAGGCCGCAATTTTGGGCTTATTCATGCCCGTGCTTATAAAGCTGCCTGTTATCCAGCGCCCACAGCCGCTCCGTAAAGCCGCCCGTAACTATGCCCGAAAGCGCGTCATACATTTCAAACAGCCTTGCGTCCAGCAAGTCTACCTCGCTCACTATTTCCGCCTCCGGGAACATTGGGGGCTTAGGTGAGCCGAACTCAGGCACCCCGTGATGGGACATTACGATATGCTGCAAAAGCATCTTCGTTTCGTCGTTTATCATCAGCTCCGCCGCCGCGCGCTCTATCATCGCCATGCCAAGGTCAAGATGCCCAAGAAGCTGCCCTTCGGTGCTGTATGCGCTTGCAAGGCCAAGCTCGCCCACGACAAGCTCCCGCGTCTTTGCAATGTCGTGCAGTATTATGCCCGCGTAAACAAGCTCGCTGCTGAGCGAGGGATAAAGCCGCTTATATACGCCTATTATGGCCTTTGCGCTTTCAAGCATTGTAAGCGTATGGTAAAGCAATCCCCCGCGCATGGCGTGGTGCAGCTTCAGCGCGGCGGGCCAGCGCATAAGCGCCTCCTTATTCTCCTTCAAAAGATACTGCGTGATGAGCTTCAAATCGGGGTCGTTAAACCCTTCGGTAACAGCAAATATCTCGTAATACATTTTCTGCGGGCTTTGCGGCGCGCAGGGCACCAGCTCGCTCATGTCCACTTCTTCATTGGGCTTCAAATTGCGTATGCGGTCTATTTTAAGCTGCTCCCCGTCTTTCCACATGTTTATCGTGGCGCGCACCTTTATGACCGTGTTCGCTTCGTATGAGCCGTGTACCTCCGGCGCGTAATCCCAAAGCTTGGCGTTGCATTCGCCGCCCGCGTCCGCCAGTATCATGTCCAAATACGCCGCGCCCTTCACGTTTGTCTTTATGCCCACGCTTTTAACTATGCAGAAGCCCTCCACCTGGCTTGCAGAAGCGTTAAATACCTTGTCCAGCAGTCTCATGCGACCCATATATAAAACCCTCCGTATTGCTTATTCACTTTATTATACCAAATTATTCGGCTATATTAAACCCGTCCGTGCGCGTTATGCCGCCGTCCTTGGCTATCCAAAGCGCCTCGGCATCATCTATCGAGTCTATAAGCGCGCGCCCTTCGTCCGTATCCATTATGAAAAGCGCCGTGCTAAGCGCGTCCGCAAGCGCGCCGTCGGACGATATAACGGTAACGGATGCGTGCTTGTCCGCGCTCATAAGCGTATCGGGGTCTATAATATGGTTATAGCGCACGCCGTTTACTGTGTAATACCGCTGATAGTCCCCGCTCGTTACAACATAGCCCGAAGCTATGCTCGCCGTTGCGGCATTATCGCTGCCGCGCGGGTTCTGCACGGCTATTTGCCACGCTTCGCCGTTAGGCTTTGTCCCCGCCGCGCATACGTTCCCGCCAAGGCTTATAAGCGCCGCGGATATTTCCCCCGCATCTATGCGCGCGTTAAGCTCATCCGTAACTATCTGCCCCGCAAAGCCCTTTGCGATAGCGCCCACGTCAAGGCGCACCATGCTGTCCGTAAAAAATACGGTGCCGTTCGCTTCGTCCAGCACAATGCTGTTTATGTCCGTATGCTCCGCGGCCTTTTCAAGCAGCTCCATAGGCGGAAGCTGAGCGTTCGCCTCATCCGCAAGCCCCGCTTCCCTGTAATCATGCCAAATTGAAAGCACGCTGCCCATCGCCGCGTTCACCCTGCCGCCGGTAAGCGTATATGCTTCCGTGGCAAATTTAAGCAGCGCCATGGTCTCCTCGCTCACGCTGACCGGCGCATTTGCCGCGGATGCGTTCACAGCCATAAGGCTCACGGCGTCGTCGTATTCATTATATATGTCATAAAGCCTGTTTAGGTAAATCAGCCGTTCGTGCGCGGCCCTTGCCGCGTCCGCCGCCGCAGCTTCGTCCTTGGCGTATATGGTAAGCTCCGTAACCGTATCGAACACATCAAAAAAAACGTATTGGTATTTCGCGTCCCCTTGGGTGCAGCCCGCGCCCGTGATCAGCGCGGCTATAATGAGCAATATTGCCGCTATCCGCTTCATTGGGCGGCCTCCGGCGCAATGTTCGCCTCAAACCATTCGGTAAGGTCCCTTCCCGCGGCTTCGCTGAAGGCGGCTATAAGCTTTTCCTTTGTGCCTATGCCCATGTAGTTCGCATTATAGTATGTTTTAAGCCCTTCATAGAACGCGCCCGCGCCTATTTCGTCAACTAACTTTGCGTAAAAATCATGCCCGTAGGCATACACCATGAAGAAATAGTCCGCGCCGGAAAGCTCCTCAAGCGAACCGTCCAGCCGCTTTGTGCGCAGATATTCATGGCGCATGGCATAGTAACGCTCCCGCTCAAGCGCATCCGCCGCATCGCTGCCGGCATACTGCCGCAGGAAATCGAACCCAAGGTATTCAACCAACGATTCATCCAGCCACGGGGAATACACCTGATCGTTCCCCACAACGCCGTAAAACCACTGGTGCGCCGTTTCGTGCCCCATAACAAGCGCCCCCTCGGTTGATTTTGACGATTTGAAATACGCCTTGTTTATCATTATAAGCCCGGGGTATTCCATGCCGCCGTTCAGATCAAAGGGCACAACGAAAATATCGCTGTATGGATATTCGCCTATATTTTCGCTGAAAAAGTCTATCGCATTTGCAACGCATTGCGCGCCGAACGCCGCGTGCGCCTTACTTTGGCCCAATGCATGCACCTTCACGCGCCCGCCGCGCGCCGTGGCTTCCGCAGTTGCGGCGTTGGGGATGAGCGCAAACGCAAATTCCCTTACGCTTGGCGCGGCGATGTAATATGTTTCGTATGCGCGGCCGGAATCATAGCTCATGCGCGTTCCCGTGTGCGCAAGGGCAAACTTGGCGGGAATCTGCATGGCAACCTTATAGTCGGCAATGCGGCTGTAAAAGCTGTCCCCGTTTGAATAATACGGTTCCGTGCGCCATGCGCCGTTTTCATACATGGCAGCTATGGGTAATGCGTTGCCCAGCATATAGCCCGTTGAATTGGCGCCGAAGCGGTCGCCCGTTTCGGGCAATGTCATATCGAACCGCATGAAAAGCCGAGTGCTTTCGCCGGGCGCTATTTCGTGCGGCAGCGATATATTCAGTATGCCGCCGTCGCCGCTGAGCGTATATGCGGCGGATCTGCCGTCCGCCCCGACCGAGCCTATGCCCATGCAGTTGGCCTCAACGTCGTTTGCGTGCAGGCGCAGTACAACGCTGTAAAGCGTATCCGCGCTGCGGTTAACGTATGTAAGCCGCATAAGCCCCCATACGCGGAGCCGCCTGCCCTCCTCCATCGCCTGAATCGAAAATTCGTAAAGGTCGCGCTCTGGAATTTCGCCGCCGTTTTCCGCCGCGGCAGGCACGGCAAAAGCCGCTGCGCATATAAACGCGGCGGCCAATGCAAAAAGCCTTAATATGGTGCTTATGCTTTTACGCCTATGCTCCACATGTTTCCTTTCCTTTTTACTTCATCACTATGCAGCCGGAATAGATATAGCCGTATTGCCCATTCACTTGGCAATAATACCACGTTCCGTCAAGCCTTATCACCGTGACATCGGTCCCTTGGGAGAAGCTGCCTATCACGGGGAAATCCTTGCCCGCGCCGGAGCGCATGTTTGCGATTATGCCCGCTGCAATGCTTGCGTTGGCGCCGCTCTGCGCGGGGGCAGGCGTGGGCGTGGGCGTAGCGGAGGGGAAGGAGCCGTTATTGAACATTCCGCCGCCGGTTGACCAGCCGCTTGACGCGCCGGAGTTATTAGCGCCCGTTGAAGGCTGAGTCACATCCTCAAGCACAGGATATTCAACCGTTTCGCTCTTTATAACATAGCGCGTGCGCATATATCCGTATGTGCCGTTATAGCTGCCGTACCACCAGCCCTTCTTGGGGTTGGATTCAACGTTTGCCTGCGCGCCGCCTGGTATGGTTGCAAGCTTGGCGGAATCCGTGCTCATGGATTTATAAACATAGGTTTTGCTCTTTGCGGTGTATGCGGTCTTTACGGCGTTTACGTTGTCCGGATAGGCCAGTATGTATTCCGTCTTAACATAGCCCAGCTTGCCGTCCGCCGTGCGCACCTTGCACCAGTCCGCCGCAAGCTGCAGCAGCATCACCTTATCCCCGCGGGAAAGGGTTGCAACGGTGGTGTCCTTGGTTCTTGAAAAGCCGGTGCGCAGGGGCGTGCCGTCGTATTTTATAACGGCGGGAATCTCCGGCGGATACGCGCGGTCGTCCTTGGGCTGCTTATAATCGGAATACGCCGGAATCTCCTTCTTCAGCCTTTTTACAAGCTCCGGATCGGCGGCCTTTTTGCGGTTTATTACGCAGGTTGTTCCCGGCGGGCAATTATAGTATATAAACTGCGCAACGTGCGGCAGCACCCTTACGCAGCCGTGGGACACGGCCTGACCCAGCTTTCTGTATGCCCCGCGGGACATGGAGGTGAGCTTCTTTGAATTATACATTACGGAATGGATGTATATTCCGCGCACTACCTGCGTCCAATACTGCGCATACTGGCCAAACGCCACAAAATAGCCGAAGCGTTCCTTCATATCGCCAAGCTTAAACGTGCCCGCTCCCGTCTGATGCTCCGCATCGCCGGTGGTGCAAAGGCTTTGCAGCACTATGCGGCCGCCTATCTGCCCATCGTAAACGGTTATTATTTGGTTTACAAGGTCTATTTCTATTGAATATTTGTTGGGGTCGGTATTGTCGTAATCCACCTTGCTGGTCCAGCCGCTAAGGGTCTGCGCGCTTGAAAACGCGGGAAGCAGGGTAAATACGCTTAGTATGCAGAGCATCAGCGCAACGGTTCTTTTCAGCATTCGTAACCTCCGTAAAGCATTATTATTTATATATATGCGCGATATGGCATTATTCCTTCTGCCTGTTCGCGCTTTTAATTTCCGCAAATATATCCGCCGCGTCGGTGCTTTCGCCGCCGGTGGGCAGTTTGCAAAGGAAATAGGTTATTATGAAGCACGCTGCGAACAGCGCCGCATCTATCGCCAGCGCCCAGCCGCTCCTTATCCCGGGATAGATGAGCACAACGCTTGTCAAAAGCAGGCCCAGCGCGCCGTAGTAAGCGTAGCCGTAGTGCTTATCGAACAGCCGCTTTACCGCCGCAATAAGCACCGCAACCACCGCCAGCGCCCCAAGCCCCGCGCACAGCAGCATGGGTATATTGAACGAATTGAACGCGGCAAGGAAGGGTTCGTATATGCCAAGGTATATCATAAGGAAGGAGGTGCTTATGCCGGGTATGACCGTGCCAAGGCCTATCAGCGCGCCGCCGAGCGCAGCCGTCCAGCCATTGAAGGGCAATGCCTCTCCCCCGCCCAGATGATGCTGCAAAAGCGCCGTGCCGCCTATCAATGCCGCGCCCGCAAGCGTGCCCAAAAGATAGCGCGGCTTGAACCCGCGGCGGTTCGCCTCGCCTATAAGCGAAGGTATCCCGCCAAGCACCATGCCTATCAGCGCCCACATTGCGCTCACGCGATACGCCGCCAGTATGGATTCCATCACCCGTCCCGTGCCTATAAGCCCCACAACGCCGCCTATTCCAAGCGGCAAAAGGTACATAAAGCATGGCGCAAAGCTTTTGAATAAGCCCGTAACAGCGTCAAGCGCGGGGCGGTACACGCCCATGGCAACGGCCAATACGCCGCCGCTTGCGCCGGGCAGCATGGCCGCAACGCCTATCGCCAGCCCCTTTATGATCCGCGTGAGGAAACCTCCTCCGTTCTTTTGCATAATTGACCCCTCCGCACGGCAAAAACGCCGCGCTTTATCCAATAAAAGTTTTACAGCATTATTTTACCAGAACGGCGACGCATTTGCACCATGTAGGCGAAATTTAACAAATGGTTCATTTATTCGCGGGGAGACAATTCAACTCCCTCAGAAAATTCGCTTTGCAGCGAATTTCCAACTCCCTCTTGGAGGAATGTCTGAGGGGTTGACGTAAAAAGCATAGCCACGGGCGGGCCGCCAATGACGGCCCCTACTTCGCATCTTATAAACTTTTGGCATAAACAAGGGGACGGTTTCCCGTCCCCATAGCTTTACAATCTCACGCGCTCACCCGCCTTTGGCGGATTTCACATGGCAGAGCCATATTTCACTGCGCATCAGCGCAATTTCACCCTGCGCCAGCAGGATTTCACCGCAGGCGTAAGCGCGCTTAGCCTCCCAAGTACGCCTTCTTGACTTCTTCTTTTTCAAGTAGCTCTCTGCCCGTGCCGCTGAGCGTTATTTTGCCCGTTTCAAGCACATACGCGCGGTCTGTTATCTTCAGCGCCTTGTTCGCATTCTGCTCAACCAGCAGTATGGTTACGCCGCTTTCCCTAAGCTCCGATATTATGGAGAATATCTGCTCCACCAGTATGGGCGATAGGCCCATGCTCGGCTCGTCCATCATTATAAGCTTGGGCTTGCTCATGAGCGCGCGCGCCATGGCAAGCATCTGCTGCTCGCCGCCGGAAAGCGTGCCCGCTTCCTGCTTGCGCCGCTCCTTGAGCCGCGGGAACCGCGTGAACACATCCTCAACGGCCTCCTCGGGCACCTTGCCAAGTATGTATGCGCCCATCTCTATGTTTTCCATAACGCTCATGTGCGCAAACACGCGCCTGCCTTCGGGAACATGCACAAGCCCCTTGGTAACAATCTTGTTCGGCTCCATGTGCGCAATGTCCTTGCCCATGAATTCTATTGTGCCGGACTTTGGATGCATCAGGCCGGATACGGTTTTAAGTATGGTGCTTTTGCCCGCGCCGTTTGCGCCTATAAGGGAAACTATCTCCCCTTCGTTCACCTCAAAGCTTACGCCCTTGACGGCGTGTATCTTTCCGTAGTAAACGTGAATATCGTTCACCTTAAGCATGGCAGCCATTTTTATTCGTCCTCCTTGCCCAGATACGCCTCTATAACAACGGGGTTGTTCCTTATTTCATCCGGCGTGCCCTTTGCTATTATGCGGCCGTAGTTCAGCACCGCTATGCCTTCGCATATGCCCATTACCAGCTTCATATCGTGCTCTATGAGCATTATGGCAATGTGGAACTCGTCCCTTATTTTGCGTATGGTTTCCATCAGCTCCGCCGTTTCAGACGGGTTCATGCCCGCCGCAGGCTCGTCCAGCAGCAGTATGCCCGGATTCGTAGCCAGCGAGCGCACTATTTCAAGCCGCCTCTGCGCGCCGTAGGGCAGGCTGCCCGCCTGCTGCGCGGTCATGTTCTCCATATGGAATATGTGCAGCAGCTCCCGCACACGCTCGCGCGCTTCTTTCTCCTGCTTCCAATATTTGGGCAGGCGCAGCATGCTTGATGCGACGGAGTAATTCATTGAATTATGCAGGCCTATCAGCACGTTTTCTTCAACCGTAAGGTCCTTGAAAAGCCTTATGTTCTGGAACGTTCTTGCGACGCCGCGGCGGTTTACCTCGTCCGTGGTCATGCCGAGCGTGTCCACGCCGTTCACCAGTATTGAGCCGCGCGTGGGGCGGTATACATTGGTGAGCAGATTGAATATGGTGGTCTTGCCCGCGCCGTTTGGGCCTATTATGCCGCAAATCTCCGTGCGCCCTATGGCGATGGTGAATTCATCCACGGCGCTGAGTCCGCCGAAGTCTATGCCTATGCGGCGGCATTCAAGTATCGGGGTCTTGCCCAGATCCCTTTCGGGTATCAGGTTATAGCTGGGCTCTTTCACAAGCTTGTTCATGCTTCCTCCGCTCCTTTCCCGCGGCCGCGCCTGAACGAAGCAAACAGCTCACCGTTCACGCACTTTTCTATTATCCGCTTCATGGAGAAATCGTACCGGCCGAGCAGTCCGGACGGCTTGAATATCATGGTAGCTATAAGCAGCAGCGAATATACTATCATTCTGTAATCGTCAAACGCCCTGAGCGCTTCCGGCGCCGCCGTGAGCACTATTGCCGCAACAACGCTGCCCGCCATGGAGCCCATGCCGCCGAGAACCACCATTACCAGTATCTCTATCGACTTCATGAAGCCGAAGTTTGAAGGATTAAGTATGCCAAGGTACCCGGCGTAAAGCGCGCCTGCCGCGCCCGCAAACGCCGCCGACAGGCTGAACGCCAGCGTTTTATAATACGTTATGTTTATTCCGCAGGATTCGGCGGCAATTTCGTTTTCCCTGATGGAAAGCACCGCGCGCCCGTGGCGGGATTTCATAAACGTGTGGATAAGGAAGCAGGTAAGCCCCACCATGAGCCATGCGTTCACAAACGTTGTGGTCTTGGGTATGCCCTGAAGGCCCGCCGCGCCGTTAGTCAGCTTAAAGCCCAGCACGGAGTCTATATTCAGCAGCACAACGCGGATTATTTCCCCGAAGCCCAGCGTTATTATGGCAAGGTAGTCGCCCTTGAGCCTAAGCGCCGGTATGCCTATCAGCACGCCGAAAAGCCCCGCCACCGCCGCGCCTATTACTATGCCCAGCGGGAATGCCAGCTGCGCGGGTATGCCCGTGCGGGTCATAAAAATTGCGCTTGCATATGCGCCGACTGCCATGAATCCGGCATGGCCCAGCGGAAGCTGACCAAGGTAGCCCGTTGATATATTCAGCGACACCGCGGCTATTACCTGAATGCCTATAAGCATGGCCACCTTTGTAATGAAGCCGGGCAGCGCCCCGCTTGAAAGCACCGCGTTGCCGCCGATTATAAAGGCCGCAAACAGCGCCGCGTTTATCAAATATGCCGCCCAGTTGGGCAATGTAAACCGTTTTTTGTCCATACTCGCCACCTGCATCAAACCTTCTCGGTCATCGGCCGGCCCATAAGCCCCGTGGGCTTGACCAGCAGCACCACTATAAGTATTGCGAACACAACGCCGTCCTTCCATTCGCTCAGCCCTGCGGAGGATACAAGCGCCTCCGCAATGCCTATTGCGAAGCCGCCCGCCATTGCGCCCGGGATGGAGCCTATGCCGCCAAGCACCGCCGCAACGAACGCCTTCAAGCCAAGCATGGAGCCCATGGTAGGGGTTGCCTTGGGATAGGCGCAGCAGTAAAGCACGCTGCCTATGCCCGCAAGCGCGCTGCCCACGGCGAAGGTGAAGGATATGGTATTGTTTATGTTTATGCCCATAAGCTGCGCCGCGCCCGCGTCCTCGCTTACGGCGCGCATAGCCTTGCCCATGCGGGTCTTTTTAACAAGCACGTTCAGCGCAACCATCGATATGCCCGCAACTACAACGGTTATGAGCGCGGTGGTCGGTATGGCTATCTGGCCGAGCTGTATGGGCGTATCGTCTATAAAAGTGGGTATAACGTGCGCATTTGCGCCGAATATAAGCTGCGCAACGTTTTCCAAAAAGTAAGAAACGCCTATTGCGGTTATCAGCAGCGATATGCGCGGGGACTGCCTGAGCGGTTTATACGCCGCCTTTTCTATCAGCACGCCCAGCACCGTGCAGCCTATCACCGCCGCAATAAGCGCTATTATGGGATTGGCGGCAAAGCGCGCCATCATCATCCATGCTATGTACGCGCCCACCATTATCACGTCGCCATGGGCAAAGTTCAACAGCATTATTATTCCGTATACCATGCTGTACCCAAGCGCCACCAGCGCGTATATAGAGCCGGATTGCAGGCCGTTTATAAGCTGTTTTATTATCGTAGTGAATACTGACATAACGATAGAGCAAACCTTTCAAAATAGTTGCCTTTGTTTCCTTATATATAAAGGAGTGCGGCGGGTCAAGCCGGGCCCTGCGCCAAAGCATGCGCATGGAGAGAGATTATTTTTGCCCCGCTTGCCCGCCGCGTCCCACCGCGAAAGGTCAAGGCAATAAACCTTCCGCGGTGGGCATGTCATATGGAGAAACCTGTTTTAAGTATGCGCACTTTGCGCTTAGAACATCCTGTCGAACACTTCTTCGCCGCCGGTCACCTTTATGATTACGGCGTCCTTTATGGGGTTGTTGTACTCGTCAAAGGTATAGCCGCCTTCACTGGTGATGCCCTTAACGTTGGGGCCTTCGGTCCTTATGGCGTCTATAACGGCCTGCTTGTATTCCTCGCTTGCGGGGGCATAGCCGGTTTCCTCGGCCTTCTCAAGCGCCGCGCACATTATCATTGCCGCGTCGTATGCGGTGGCCGCGAACATGTTCAGCGTGTCCTTGCCGTAGGCCACGACGAATTCTTCTTCAAACTGCTTCACCGCATCGGTAGAGGCGGGGGCATAGCCGGAGCAATAGTAGCTGCCTTCAAGTACATCGGCGGAAGCGTAGTTCTTTACGCCGCTCCAGCCGTCGCCGCCAAGGAACGTGCCGGTTACGCCGACCTGACGCGCCTGGGTAACGATGAGTCCGTCGTCCTCATAATAGTTGGGGCAGAACACGACCTCGGGATTCTTGGCGGCTATGTTGGTCAGCTGGCTCTTGTAGTCCACGTCGCCCTTGGCATAGCCCTCTTCGGCAACTATTTCAACGCCAAGCTCCGCGCACTTTGCCTTGAACGCATCGGCAAGGCCCTGCGCATAATCGTTGCCGGTCTGCGCAAATACAGCCGCCGTCTTTACGCCAAGCACCTCCGCGGCGAAGGCTGCCATCTTCTCGCCCTGGAAGGGATCGATGAAGCAGGTGCGGAACACGTTGGAATAAACCGTGCCGTCCTCTTTAACGGTGACTGCCGCGGCAGTCGCGCTGGGGGTTATCATGGGCATATTCACGGCGTTTGCCTCGCCGACTACAGCCAGCGTGTTGCCGGTAAGCACGTCGCCTACCAGCGCGGTAACGCCTTCGTCAACCATTCTGGTGAACGCGGTTACGGCTTCGGTATCATCGCCCTTGTTATCGTATATAACCAGCTCTATCTTCTTGCCGTTGATGCCGCCGGCTTCGTTTACCTTCTTGAAATACAACTCCGCGCCGTTGCGCACGCCCAGTCCGTATACGGCGTATTCACCGGAATGCGGCCCCAGCAGGCCAACCTTTATGGTATCGCCGCTGCCGGAATTGTTGGAAGCATTGTTGTTGCCGCCGGCCGAACAGCCCGCGAACATTACCGCGGCCATAACGACCGCCATCACCATTGCAAAAACCCGTTTCATTTTTCTTTCCTCCGTTTTTTGTGCAAACTTAAATTTTTTAAAAAACAAAAGCGGCTCTCCTTTTCTTATTTGGAGAACCGCCTTATTTCTTAGCGTATTTTTATGCGCTATGCACGGCAAACCCTCCCGCCCCTAATCAGAATGACTATAAGGCTAATAAGGCTGAATATAATCAGCCCTACCATAATAAGGAGAACGCCAAACATAACGTTCGTGCAGTTTACGAGCGCAGAAAATGCCGCCATTGCTGCAAAAACATTTGCCAATACGTTTGCCATGCTGCGCTCCTTTCCCGCGGCTTTTTGCCGCCCCAGAATTTTGTATATAATATACTAACCTCGATTCGACTTGTCAAGCCCAATTTTTACAAAATGCCCGTTAATAATTATTCACTATCGAGGCATAGCCTGCGCTTATATCTTTGCCCATGTCTATCATCACGCCTATGGGATCGTTTTCCGTTACAAATACCTGCGCTTCCCCAAGCGCCGCAATCACCCGCGCGTTGGCGGAATCCGTATCGGCGGAGGTATCCGTGCTTATCACGGCTATGCCCGCGTTTACCGCTTCGGCAAATTCCTCCAGCGTCGCGTCGGGGTTGCCGTGGTTGCCCACCTTCAATATGTCCGCCGAAACGTCCGCATTGCGCCTGAGCAGCGTCCGCTCCTCCCTGAACTGCATATCCCCGGTAAGCAGCGCCCTATGGCCGTTTGCGTGCAGCATAAGCACCAGCGAATTGTCGTTATCGTCGTCCTCATTCAGCTCCGTAGGCGCAAGCACCTCGGCATACGCGTCGCCGCCAAGGCTTATCCTGTCCCCCGCGCGGAGTATAGTGCTTTCAAGGCCGACCTTGCCAAGCTTTTTGTCCAGCTTCGCCTGCCCCTTTTTGTTGGCCTCGGCAAATTCCGCGCGATACGCCGCCCTTATGGTGAACGCCTCGGCAACGGCCTTCAGTCCGCCGGTGTGGTCATTATGGCTGTGCGTCAAAAACAGCCCCTCTATCTCATCAACGCCGTATTCCTTCAGCGTTTCCACCAGCGCGTCCGCGTTTTCCTCCCGCCCCGTGTCCACAAGGTAGAATTTACCGTTCGCGCTTATCAGTGCCGCATCGCCCTTTTTGGCGTTTACGAACAGTATCCATACATCGTCCGCCGCTTGGGCGCAGCCCGCGCACGGCAGCGCGGCAAGCATTATGCACAATAAAAATATGATCAATCTCTTCATGGCTCTATTATACATCAGCATCCTCTCAAAAAAATATAAAAATTTTGGCGTATACGCAAAAAGCAGGGATTGACAATCGTGCCGACAGCCGTTATAATATCTCTTGCGGTTCGCAAAGATGCGGTCATGGCGGAATCGGCAGACGCGTACGTTTGAGGGGCGTATGGGCAACCGTATGAGTTCAAGTCTCATTGACCGCACCAAACCAATATAATCCGAACCAAATCTTCTTAATCGGAGATGGGTTCGGATTATTTGTTTTCTTCGAGAAATTCGAGGATACGCATTTCAGAAACGGCGTGGTAAAGCGTCCCGAATCTAAGCCCAGAGGGCCGAGAAAACCAAAACTGGTAAAGGATAAGGAGGACAATTATGAAAACCATCAAAAGCTGTGAATTCAACATGGGCACGGGCTGTGTGGAGCTGCGGTTTCAGGACGGCAGCATGACCTCCATCGACTGCACCGCCGTGGAAAACGAAGTGGCGGATAATCTTTATGAGCGGTCGGAGCTGGACTACCTCATCTACAACGACCCGCTGGCTTATGCAGACCTCATTCTGAACGACGACGTTGAGGCATATCTGAATGCCGTCACGGAGTATAAGCCCTATGAAAACTGAACAAACGCACAAAGGGGATGGCGGCCTGCCATCCCCTTTTGCCATGCTGTTTTAGGAGCATATATCCCTTGGATTTGTCTTATATCTATCGTCAGGCGACGTTCTCGCCGTTGCTGTCTTTGTCCGTTTTTGCCCCGTCCCGCGCCGCCTTCCATTCGGCAAATTCCCGCTGCCCTTCCTCACTCTCGTAAAAGGCGAGAATATCCGGCAGCAGGATTCGGGCGATGTTCTCGATCTCATGCTGCGGGATGCCGCTGTTGTTGGTGAGCTTTTTTCGCCTGCTCAAGTTGCACCTCCGGAAAAGTTTTTTGCCGCAGCTTTCTCCTGTGCGGCGGAGGAATGGCGTCTTGAGCGTCTTTTGTCGTCTGTGCTTCTTTTCCCTTCGCATCCGTCCTTTCCTATCTGAAAATGAAAACGCAGCCGCCTGTCAAGCCTTTCAGCCTGTCTGCGTCTGCATGGTGTCCTGTGTCTGAAATTGTGCTTTTATTATAGCAGCGGCGAGGCTGCCCGTCAATACCACGGGAACGGAAGCGGCTGACAGCGTAATTTCGGCAGCGGCTAACGAATTTGCACTGCAGCCAGAAAAGATGTTGTAGTTTTGGCATATCGAGTAGCAACGCCTCGCCAACGTTTCAGGTGCAAAAAAGCATTTTCCACCAGATGACGAAGCCGATACAAGTAACGGTCATACTCCCGCTGCTGCTTGCGATTTCGTTTAGCCGGAATGACGATATTCATTCCAGCATCAGCGGCATAAGCAATGATCTGATTGGTGTCATACCCACGATCGGCCAGTAATGTTTCCGCCGATATTCCATCAATCAAGTGAATAGCTTCTTTGCAATCAGCTCGGGTACCCTCTGTGATAAGTACTCGGACCGGCATACCATTTGCATCCACGGCAAGGTGAATCTTGGTATTGAGCCCCCTTTTGTACGGCTCATGTCCTGATTACCGCCACGGGCTCCTGCCGCATGTGGATGCACCTTACAGTGGCTGGCATCAATCATCAACCATTCAAAATCGGGCTCATCAACCAGAATTTCCAGCAGTTTTTCCCAGATCCCCTTGTCACGCCATCTGCGGAACCGCTGATACACGGTACCCCATTTCCCGTAGAACGGCGGTAAATCCCGCCACGGTGCTCCTGTGCGTAAAATCCAAAACACGCCATTGATAAATCGCCGGTTATCCTGGGCTATTCCACCCCACTGCCCTCGTTGTCCTGGCAGATGCGGTTCCAGCAGGCTCCATACCGCATCGCTGATGTCGTGGCGTTGTTGTTCATTCTTCATGGGAACACCTCTTTCGGATCTCTTGCTCCCATTATACCATATCGCTCGTGTAAACACTATTTAAGGCAATACCGCACAATTCTAAGTGTCGAATCGCGCCGGCAGATTTTTTGGCAGGTTAAACAAAAAGCGCAGCGAATACTTTGTGTATTCGCGAGCATTTTTGTGACAGATGCCGGAAAAGCTGCAAGCGAGACGACCCTTAAGGCATCAGCCGTGAATTGTGCGGTGTTGCCCTAATAAAACGAACGGCCCGCTCCCCGCGGAACCGGCCGTTCTTTGACATACTTATTTATACAGCGGACCGTAGAACTTGCACGCGGCGTAATCCGCGGCCTGTGTGTCCTGTGTGCCAAAGCTTGCCCAGGCATGAGGGCGATACACCTTTTCCTGCGGCACGTTGTGCATGGTCACCGGGATGCGCAGCATGCTGGCCAGCGTGATCAGGTCTGCGCCCACATGACCGTACACCGTCACGCCGTGATTCGCGCCCCAGTTCGCCATCACGCTGTACACGTCCTTAAACGCGCCCTCTCCCGTCAGGCGCGGTGCGAACCAAGTCGTGGGCCAGGTGCGGTCTGTACGCACATCAATGGTATCGTGCACCTCGTCCGGCAGATTGGCCGTCCAGCCCTCGGCGATCTGCAGCACCGGGCCGACGCCGTCCACGATGTTGTAGCGCAGCATGGTGACAGGCATCTCCGCCTTGCAGCGGAAATGGCTGGAGAAGCCGCCGCCGCGGAAATACTCGTAATTCGCGCGGCACCAGTCCGTTGCGTCCGTACAGGCCTTGATGTCCTCGTCTTTCATCTCCCAGAAGGGCTTCATCACATTATCGCCTGCCTCGTTCCGGCACGCGCCGCTGCCGTCCAGAGCTGTCGCGCCCGAGTTGATGAGGTGGATGAATCCGTCCTTTGCCACTCCCTCCGGCCGCCGGCCTGTCACACGCTCGCAGGCCTCGGGGCTCCAATAGGTACGCACGTCATGGAAGCAGGGCGCGGTGTTGGAGACCAGCGTGCCCAGCAGCATGGACACACCGTTGCAGGTGTCGTTCTCCGTTGCAAAGGGCGTGGGCATTTTCGGGCCGTTCCAGTCGAAAGTGCCGGCCAGGATGGCCTCGGAAAAATCCGCGTTGGGCAGCCAGTCTGTCCACTGGCGCTGCCCCTGGAAGCCGCCTGCCACCGCGTTGCGGCCCAGCGCTTCCTCGTGCCAGCCCAGCTCGTCCAGCTTCGGGTTGCCGTACAGGATGTCCCGCATCACCATCGTCATCTTGGTGATGAACTCCCAGTCCTTGTCCGCGGGCACGACCTTGGACCTGGTAATGACCTCAGGCAGGTTTTTGCCCGCGTTGCAGTCAAAGCCCTCGCGGCAATTGGCCTTTACCCAGGCCAGCGCCCGTTCGTATTCCTCCGCATCGTAAATCCCCAGCGTGATGCGGCGCACGATCTCCGTCATGTCCACCCATTCGGCGCGCATCCCGAAATATTTCTGGAACAGCTCCGCGTCGCAGAAGCTGCCCGCAATGCCCATTGCGACACCGCCCAGGTTCACATAGGCCTTGTTTTTCATCCAGCCCACGGCCACGGCGCAGCGCGCAAAACGAAGGATCTTTTCGGCCACGTCGGCGGGGATCGTCGTATCCGACGCGTCCTGCACGTCGTGCCCGTAAATGGAAAATGCGGGCAGGCCCCGCTGGGCATGGGCTGCCATCACGGCTGCCAGATACACCGCGCCCGGGCGCTCGGTTCCGTTGAAGCCCCACACAGCCTTGATCGTCTTCGGGTCCATGTCGAACGTCTCTGTGCCGTAGCACCAGCAGGGTGTGACGGACAGTGTGGCCACCACGTTCTGCGTGCTGAACTGCTCAGCTACGCGCGCGGCCTCCGCGCCTCCGCCGATGGTGGTGCAGCCAACGACGCACTCCACCGGCTTGCCGTCCGGGTATCCATGCACAAGCAGTCGACCTTACAGAGTATGAGTGGAATATGTTCAACGAGGAATTGGCGCGGCACAAAATTTGAAAGATGGGCAAATGTAAAAATTAGACGAATGGAGAAACAAGTTTGAAACCAACGGAACAATCAGGACAAGTGAAAA